>Ga0256833_1001047_pt1 | contig 20893 bp, 14 predicted proteins | sample 356284metaG_FD_190535 | JGI IMG/M metagenome (GOLD analysis project Ga0256833, IMG submission 190535) | Hydrothermal vent microbial communities from Mid Atlantic Ridge, Atlantic Ocean - 356-284 | ecosystem: Environmental > Aquatic > Marine > Hydrothermal vents | place: Atlantic Ocean: Mid... | reverse complement strand
ACCAAGGCCTGTTGTGTAGTAAGAATAACCTGAATTTTCATCTTTAGATTTTTTGATTTTTCCACCTTCATCGATAACCCTGTCCCCTCCCACAGGATTGTAGAGATGAAGGGAGATAACCCTGTCTTTGCTCTGTGAATAATCTTTCTGAATGTAGAAAAAATATCCAGCCTTTGCTGTTTCCTCTTTTTTTCCCTCATTGTTACCGCAACTGCTCATAAAAAACAGTAATGGTAATAATAAAACCCCCGTCACCAAAAATTTAAACTTCATAAAAACTCCTTTTTCCGGCTGAACACGAATTGTGGAGGGATTTAATTCAGAATCCAGCCTTTTTTATTTCTTTTATGATATCAGAAAAAATATAAATTGCAAAAATTTTTAACTTCTTGCAATCAGCTCTCCCGGAACGGGAGGAGAGGCTGAGTATACCTCTTTTACTCTCACTTTTGCAAATGGAGTAATTCCCAGATGGCCAATTCCTTCATATATTCCTTTCAATTGATATGAAGCTGGCTCAAGAGTGAGGATGTTAACTGCAATATATTGGCCCTTTCTTAGTTTTTTGATTTTTTTCATATATCTCATTATCGGGAAGAAAAGCAGATCCCCTTTTAATCCCATTGCGAGAGTAGGGTAAATAAATGGAAACCCATCATCTTCCACAAAGGAGATAACTTTAAAGCCAATCAGTCTGTCAAATTTCTCTCTCACAGCTTCGGGAATTTCAATTGAATTTCCTGCTTCCCTCTGCAGCGCTTTTCCAATCTTTGATAGAATAACTCCATTCAGATTCTGCAGTACTGGTATTCTGAAAGTTTTGAATTCAGAAACTGGTTGTATTATGCCTGCGCTTCTTATGCCGGTATAGGCATTATATCTGAAAAGCTCATTGTTGTTTATGTAATCAACATCAGGACCTGTTTTAACGAATTCTTTGAAAATTCCCCTTCCGCCAGTTGCTCTAAGTTGCTGGGTAAAAGCAAGGATGTAAACCCTGTTGTCGTGAAGCAGATTCTTCTTTGTTTTCCAGATCATGAATTCTCCAAAGGCCAGATGATCTTCCTTCGGTACAGTGAGAGAAATAATCAGTACCACATTGGGTTTACCATCTTCCCCCACCGTTGCCAGAAATTTTGGATTAAGTGGTCCTCTGAAGATTTCTATTGCACCTTTTGTAAGCATAATTCCCTCCTAATCTCTGACTGTTCCCGTCCAGTAGCTGTTTTTTATCCCATGTTTTACGGCTATTTCAAGGAGCTGCTGCATCCTGTACCTGCTCATTAGAGGAGTATCTTTTAAAAGGAACTGCATATTGAGCCTCTCATACTTATCCTTGCAGGTGTTGTTATATGCAAGGAGATCATATCTTTCGCATGTGGGGAGGTTCTCCTTTATGAACTTCGCAATTCCTGCAATGTTCTCATCCTGATCAGTATAACCAGGTATCACCGGAGTCCTCACCCAGATTTTCTTTCTCAGGGTTTGGGAAATAAACTTTGCATTTTCAAGAATAGGCTCCAGGGGAACGCCTGTGTACTTTTTATGAAGTTCAGGATCTATCTGCTTTATGTCAAGGAGTACGAGATCAATGTTCTGCAAAGCTTCTTCAATGACTTCCTTTGAAGCAAAAGCAGTTGTGTCAATGGCAACATGCAGGCCCGCGTTGTGGAACATCTCTGCCATTTTTTTCAGGGGTCTGAACTGAAGTAGCGGCTCACCACCCCCAAAGGTGACCCCCCCGCCAGATTTTTCATAGAAGGGTTTATCTCTCATAACCTCTTCAAATATTTCTTCAACCTCCCTGACTTCACCAATTACCTCAAGTGCTCCGGAAGGACAAGCTTCCACACAATCTCCACAGGCTGTGCACTTATCACGGTCAATAATCATTCCCTCTCTGGTTAACTTCAGAGCATTTTCAGGGCAGACCTTCATACAATCCATGGCTGCTATACATCTGACAGAGTACCAGACAAGCTGTGGTTCCCTTGAAATACTTTCAGGATTGTGACACCAGGGACATCTCAGGGGACATCCCTTGAAGAAAATGGTGGTCCTTATTCCCGGCCCATCTTCAGTGCTGAATCTTTCTATGTTGAAGATCAGGACCCTGTTTTCATCCACATTATAGTTTGTGAGACTCTCTTGCAATAATCTCATCCTGCATTTCCTTTCCGAGCATTACAAAGTAGGCGTTGTAGCCAGTTATCCTTACCAGAAGATTCTGATACTCTTCCGGATGTTTCTGCGCCTCTCTGAGTGTATCAGCATCTATAATGTTGATCTGAAGAGCAGTCCCTCCATGTTCATTGTATGTTCGGAGAAAATTTGCCATTTTTTCAATGTGCTCCTCATCTCTCAGCATGGCTGGACTGAAATTCATGGTGTGAGAATCTCCATTTGGTGCCGTTTCCAGACCGAGTTTACCCACAGATAAAACCTCTGCTGTGGGTCCCTTTTTGGCCATTCCGTCGATAGGTCCGATGGCATTGGCAAGGAATGTTCCCTGCCTCCTCCCATCCGGAGTGGCAGCCGTACTTGGTGCATAGGCAATCCAGTAATTCCATGAGAGGTAGCCACCACGGAATCTCCGCCCTGTAGCCGGGCTTACTTTCGTGAAAACATACCTCGTCCAGAATTGAGAGACAAATCTTGCCATCTGATCAGCTTCGTCGTTATCGTTGCCATATTTGGGAGCCTTGTTGATGAGAATCTGTCTTATTCTTTCCCCATCTCTTCCGGCAAAGTTGTTTTTGAGATGGTGAATAAGCTCATCCATGGAGATTTTCTTTTCTTCAAAGACAAGTTTCTTAACAGCTGTGAGAGAATCAGCAGTGTTGGCAAGTCCGATACCTTCCACTGTGATGAAATTGTAAACCGGTCCTCCCGCTGTCACGTCTTTTCTCTTCTCTATGCAGCCTTCAACCAGTGCAGAGAGGTAGGGAGTTGGTTCAAATTCCGCCCTTATTGCGTCAGCTTCCATGGCTGCTTCAAGGAGCATATCCAGTATGTGCTTTAACTGTTTTAAAAATGCCTGTTTGAACTCTTCAAAGTTTTTGAATTTTCTGGGGTCACCAGTTTTCAAACCTATTCTTTTCCCGCTTCTCAGATCTATCCCGTTGAACATGGTGAGTTCAATTGCCTTTAAAAGATTTATGTTCACATCAACTGTGCCTGATCTATCCTTACCCTGAAAGGTGTTTTCCAGGCATCCCACAGGTGCATAGTTCCACACCTCATCCTCAGGCATCCCCTGCCAGAGCAGCCCCTTTATTGCCTGTTCATCAAAGTTTATCAGAAAGGGTGACCCCTGAGTCTTCAGAACCATTCTGGTGATTCTTTTCAGAACTTCATCAGGGGTGTTTTTGTGGACCCTGATGTTTGGTTTGGGCTCAAGCATATTCATCTCTTCAATCACATCAAAGATGAGCCAGGTCAGTTCATTAGTCATATCTTCCCCATTGGGACCCATTCCGCTGAGGGTCATCAGCTGTCCAAAACCTGAATTAATTCCCTGATTCTGTCCCACTCTTCCCTGATAATCGTAAACATAGTTGTGTTTTATCCAGAAAGCCATGAGGAGTTCTTTTGCAAAATCTTTTGTGATTCTCCCACTCTCAATGTCGTTTTTGAAGTAGGGATAAACATACTGATCAAACCGGCCGTATGAGAGCCCTGCTCCGGGGTAAGATTCTGCTGCCATAACAAGCATATGGGTGAACCAGAGAGATTGCAGGGCTTCCCAGAATGTCTCTGCTGGCTCCCAGGGAACTTTTGCTGTTATTCTTGCAATTTCCTCCAGTTCAGCTTTTCTCTGTGGATCTTTCTCCCTCTTTGCAAGCCTTCTTGCTTCCCAGCTGTATCGTTCTGATAAGGTTCTGGCCCCTTCAAGGGCGAGAATCATTGATTCGAGAAACTCTTTCTTCTCCCTGTCCTTCTCCTTTTTCATTTCCATCCTGATGTAATTCACTATTCCCTTCATTCCCATTTTCAGTACCCGGGGATAATCAGGAATTATGTGTCCAGGGATGGCCCCTGTGTTTCCAATACCCACTTCATTGAGAAATTCCACCTTTTTGAGCCATCTGAATTCCCTTTTGTACCACCTTTTCTGTTCTTTCGGGGTCAGGACCTTGGAAAGGGCGGTATTGAAATAGGAACCAACAATTAATTCTCCATCAAGGATTTTGACAGGGAGATACTTTTCAAGCACTATTTTAAAGAAAAGGCCCCTTCTGTAAGCTATCGTGTGTTTCCAGAAATCAGCGGGAACTTCCACCTTTTCAGCCATTGCTCTGAGTGCATCAAACATTCCCCGCATGAAGGGAAACAGTTCGGGTACGACCCCCCAGTTGTGAGGTGACCATACGGGATCTCCCGGCATTCCTGTTGTGTAGGCTCTCACCTCATTTCTGAAATAGTCCCGGTTGTAGAAAGAGAAATATTCATCCCGCAGTTTTTTTATCCTTGGTGGCAGCTTTTCTGAAGGCTGCCATATTTCAACAGTTGATTTTTCAGCCATTTTCTTCTCCTCCTTCCAGTTTTTTGAGGAGATGCTCCTCCCCATGTTTGAGAAGTTCTTTCATAATTTCAACTGATAGGTCGGGATTTTTTTCTTTGACGGCCAGATAAAGCTCTTCATGCTTCTGGTGCACATATGGAATTACTGATGGATCAGAGAAAAAGATGCCGGTAAAGGTTGTGTAGGTTGATTTGATGGAGTTCAGCATCAGTTGCAGAACTATGTTTTTTGATGCTTTGAAAATGGCCCTGTGGAATTGAAAATCGAGAGTGGTGAAATAGGGTGGATCTGCTATGTGTTTGGCCTCCTGATACAGGATCTCATCCATTATTTCAAGATCTTCCTCTGTCCTGTTGATGGCAGCTTCCATTGCTGCGTCGCATTCGAGTACTTCTCTCATTCTTATGAGGTCCTTCAGTATTTTTATTGTTACCACATCCGGGTTCTGCATTATGTATTCCAGAAGCAGAATGTTTCCTCTGTCTGTGAGGGAACTCACAAATGTACCCTCTCCATGACGAATCTCCACAAGTCCAAGCATTTCAAGTTTCTTAAGTGCTTCCCTCACACTGTTTCTGTGGACCGAAAATTTTTCAGCGAGAACCCTCTCCGGTGGAATTTTTTCGCCCGGTTTGATGTTGCCCAGAAGGATTTCCTCAATGAGGAAGTTAAAAACTGCATCAGATATACGGGATGGTCTGACAGGATTGATTTTTTCAAGAATCTCCATAAAAACCTCCAGAGGTATAGTGGTCGTACCACTTATACTTTAATGGAAATGGATCAAAAAGTCAAGGGGGAGAAACCCAAAATTCCCAAATAGAAATCTGGTTGATCCATCATCTGTCTTTTTATCCATGTAAATCAGCACATCACGGCCGTCACCTAAAGGGTGACGGCAGAATATAAGGTATTTTTTTAAAAATAATAAATTTTTAGTCACCCAAAATCTCTTAATTGAGATTTTGGGGGAAAATGATATGAATAAACAAACAAGAAAGTCCAATCTGAAGCTGAATATCCTAACTATCTGATTTAACAAGTGTTAAAGTTTGACAAATAAAAATTTTTCTGTCAAGATATAATTGAGAATGGATAAAAGGAGGGTGGCATGAAAAGTATTAAATTTGAAAGGGTTATCTTCTCATTCATTCATTAGTAATTTTAATTTTTTTCTCCATAGGAACAGTACCAGTAATAGCAGAATCGATGGTGTATTCTTCCTTGTTGCCGAAGAAAATTTTATCAAGCGTTAATGATGGATTTAGTATTTTAACTTGTAATAGGTTGAATTTAATTGGCAATAACGATGTAGAAGGAGAAGGAAATGGGTATGCAGATGTTTATGCTCGTTATGTAGTAAAATTAAAAGGGAGAAATACCATAAGTGGAAGTATTGTGGTGAGCAGTGAAGGTGGGCTGGTTGAAAGGGGCTTTAATAATGTGATAGGTCATTTTTATAAATATGACTCGCAGTCCTGTCCTTTGCCTCAAGTAGACAATTTTATTCCAATAGCGCGAGATATGAGTAAAAATATATCTGATATAGAAAATGCTTATATCTTTGGCAACAAAGTAATATTGAGTGGAAACATTTATATTCAAGATGGGGTGTATTACATAAAAAATTTAATACTGAAAAATGCGAATGTAAATGGAAAAAATGTAATTTTAGTGGGAGATCATGTCGTTATAAAGGGAATGAATCATCTTAACCTAGAAGATAGTTGGATTGTTTCTAATGAAGTAGCTATAGATGGAAATAACACTCTATTTATAAATACTTGGTCAAATAAGATAAAAGTTCACGGAAAAAATAAATATGTTGGTAAAATGATAGGAAATGAAATTTCTATTGTTGGTAGCAATATTTTTATTTATAGAAGCGATTTCGTAAGAACCTTTCCAGACAAGTTGATGACCACATTTCGAATTGGAAAGGATGATATTTCTATTACTTTGAACGGTAACTACCTGGAATTTTGGATGCCATCAGATTATTCTTCGGATGACGTTGATTTTTTTTGGTGCAGGAAGGTTATAAGCGTGATTTTTCATTACCCTATAAGTTTGTTTATGGGGAATACATTCTGTACCGATACCATAAAGTGGATAACAACGTTACTACTGATTTAATGTATATTTATAGAATCTTAAGTCAATTAAATGCTGTTTGGATAACACCATTAATTGACAATACTTCTTTTCCAAGTTCTTCTATTTGGCCCCTGATTTTTGTAAAAATTAATGTAAGGGATTTTGAGGAGAATTTTAATTATATCTCTTTGATTGCCCGAAAATTTGGATTTGTCCTTGAAGTGATTAAGTATTTCAATTCCACAGATTATAAAGAATTGTATTTGTCACCTGAAAAATTAGAAGGTTTTTTGACTATGCAATATATTGTAACGCTGATTAAGGTCTTAAGTGGTGTGCCAGGAATTATCAGTTTAAGACCATCTTTTAGTGTTTGGTTTAATTCCTACGGATATGCTGGAGGTAAAATATCTACTTTTTTAAATACTTACCATAGGACAACGAAACTTCTTACTGAACAGTGGTATCTTAAGAATGACATTGACCTCTATCCTGGCGAAACCAGAGTGCTGGCAGGTTGGAAGTTTCTATATACTGGAAGTAATATATATCATTCCATTTTGCCTGTGACTGTTGCAGTGGTAGATTCGGGAGTGGATGGAACAAATCCTGAACTAAGTGGAAAATTAATTGATGGTTGTGGTGTATTTGAAGTAGATAGAAGTAATTGCATTAATTCCTATGATCATGAATTTTGGACATTAGCAGTAACATGTGGGTGTCCAGATCCGAATTATTCTGAAGAACCTTCAAATACAAATATTGATTGGCCCCCTTACGACAATTTTCATGGCACAGCAGTGGCTGGTATAATTGGTGCAAAAGGTCCTACTGAGGATGGAGGAAAGGGGTTAGCTGGGATATTATGGGATAATGTGAAGATAATACCTATAAAGTTACATAATATTCAATCAATAGACACTATTATTGATACATTTGCTTGGGCAGTCTCAAAGGGAGCGAAAGTTATCAATAATTCATGGGGACTTTTAGGTGATGGAGGAATACCAGAACAATTATGGTTTGATAGAAAAGGTGATTTAGCCCAAATAGGGACGAAAGCACTAATTGTATGGGCGGCTGGCAATGAAGGAGGGTCTTATAGTCCTGATAACTATAATACAGACTGTCTTAATGGAGGAGATGATTCAGTAGCGATCCCGCAAAAGTATTGGTATGATGTAACAGGTAATGTTGTTGTTGCTGCTGCTAGGCCTGATGGAAGAATTTACCTTTATTCAAGTTCTGGGATCCAAATTGACATTGCTGCACCAACAGGGTGGGGTATAAGTGGATGTGAAGATAACAATTATAATTATACTTGGTGGGGTCAAGTAAAAAATCCAGGCTTTTTGGCTTTAGATGTTTTTCATAATGTATGGTCCCGTTCAGGTGATACGGGAATGACCATTTGGGATGAAAAATTTGATGGATGTATAAAAAAAGTGAATACTTCGTTGAGAGGTGTTGATTGTTCTTATTTTCTTGATGGAGAAAAAGTAACAATTGATTGTTATCAATTATCGAAAAAAGCTGAAAGTTTACTTATTCAAGATGGTATGTCTATAGATGCTTTCATAGCTAATTTTTCAGGCACTTCTGGTGCTGCCCCTATGGTGTCAGGAATAGCAGCAGGTCTTTTCAGTTTGGTAAAAGGCTTAACACCTGCTGAAGCAGAAAAGTTGTTGAAAAAAACTGCCAGAAAAGTCCCTGGGGTTTATTTTAATGGTGATCCTTCATCCTGCTGGGGAAGTGGAATTGTTGATGCTTATAATGCATGGTCTAGTGCATTTACTAGTAGTGTTGTTCCAGCTCCTCCTAATATAGAAGTAAGTGCTACACGGAACAGAATAGTAATTGGATGTACATATGGAAGGAAATTTGTTACTAAACACTTGACACTTACTTTTCATAATGAGATTACTTCTTCTGATGCTGAAAGGCCTGGATATATTGTCGTCAGGCCAATTAATGGATTTGATTTGCTTCAAAAAGGATGGAACATTTCTATTCTTAATGAAAATATTATGGTTTTGACTGCTGGCAGTAAGCGTGAATTTACATTACAAATAGGTCATTATTCTAACTGGAAATCTACTGATGTTCTTAATATAGGAATTTGGACGAACGAACATGGGAATTTACCTCCTGATGATCCTGTAGTATTTCCTTTTTTATTAGATCCACCTGACAGGGCTTTTAGAGTGGAATTATATTCTTTGAGTTGGCACTTTCATTATTTTCCAATAATATGCGGGATCCCCTGCTACATTGCGGGCCCGGTGTTCTGTCCCTGGTGTTGGGAGTGTAAAGATCCACCAATGACGAACGACCCTTGTGATCTGTGCGAAGATGATATTAATAATGAGAATTATGATACTGAAAACTGTCATGCCTGTGTGAATGAGATGCTTAATTTGTCGGAATATAGAAATCAACTTCAAGAAAATGAAAACTGTTCGGTTTGCGTTAACATTTATTTAGAAAGTGGATGGGAAGATGCCATGCATTCTGATGAATGTCAAAATTGTATAACAGCAATAAAACAACAATATTATAACGGAACAGTAACGGGGGGATAAAAATGTCTTTTTATAAAAGGTATTTTTCCCTTTTAATTATTATCAAAATTTTTTTGTGTATTGGTTGTACAGGAAGTAATCCACCAGCTCAAAAGAGTATCTCTTCCTATTCAAAGGGAATTACTTCCTCTACTTTCAATTTCCAGTTTGTTTCTCCTTGGCAGGTAATTCTTTCCTGGAAAAGAGATAATGGAGAGCACTATATTTACCGTAGAGATTGTCCAGACTGTGATGTAGGAAGCAGTATTAAAGTATCATCAAACCTGAACTATTTCATAGATTCAGCATCACCTGCTCATGGTTTCATTGGGAATTGCTGGGATGTTAGAAATAAAGGTGGGGATTTTCTGGGAAGAGCTTGTCTAACCAACGGAGCCGATATTTTCTATGTGTATGTTACTCAATGGAATTCTGAGGGAGTTACATCAGAGACAAGAATGTATAATCTCCTCAGAATCGTTGGATATGGTCCAGATTCCTTTTTAATTGATAGAAAATTACCTGCAGCGAATCTATCTCCTATCACTGCAACAGCAAGCAAAAATGGTGTTACCCTCTTCTTCCCACGGGTAATTTCTCCTCCATCATTCATACCTGAGTATTTCAGTGGGAGTATTGATTATCCTGAATCGGCTAAAACATTTCCCTTTGCTACCACTCTTGAAATATTGAGATGTGATTATACAATTTCAAATTGCAAAAAAGATGAAGATTTTGAGGTCATAGATTTTATCCCTGTTTCTGGATCTTACTTTGATCCAGTTACAGGGGGTTCCTACTGTTACAGAGTACTTGCCATCAATATTTACGGAAGCAGCGGTCCAAGTAACACTGTATGTGTCAGTGTTAAAAAGAAAAAATTTCTTAAGGGTGGTACATCTGTGGTAAATGTCCCTCTTATTCCACTTGAGGAGAGGATGATAGAAATATATTCTCGCAATGCTACTATTGCCATGGAAATGGACAGGGTGCTTATGGGAGATCCGCGTTTTTTTAAATTTAGACTAGGTAGAGTTGAAAAGGTGGGAAATTATTATAAAGAAATTTATAATACCTCGCTCACCGAAGGTGTTTACAATACCTTATTTTTTGTTGAGAAAGGTTTTAACTGGTGGAATAGGGATAACCTGGATTGTGGGAGTACATATGGTGATCTTTTTAAAGGGTCAAGATTTCACTTTCGCTGTGACTTAGGCTATATTTTTGGAAATACTACTGCTGGAGAGCCTTTTTCAGATGGCACCAGACATTACCTGCTACGGGGTTATTTTCATGCCACATACTTGATAATAGAGTCTCCAATGGATTGGAATCCTGGATTTGATACTTACGTGAATCCAGCAACTTTTGGAGTTGATTTTTCAAGGGATGTAATACTTGTTTTGTATCTTAGACCCTTTGATTTTCAGCTTTCACAAAGCGCATTCTTCTTCTTTCAGCCTGTAGGGGCTTACACTGATTCGCAGGGGATTCTTCATATTGTTTTTGCTTCCAATGGTGAGAATTACTGGAGAAGCGGATATGTTGATTCTCCTGATGGAGTAATAATTATTGGTTATGAGTATAAGTTTCCTGTTTATGTTGTGGAGGGGATTATTTTGCCGAAGAGTATAGTTGAAACAGCGGATCCATATAAAATAGTTTTTGAGTGGGACCTCTTTGCTAGATATGGGGACGGAGTGATAAACAACAGATAGAAGTATGTTGATTTAGAAGAAGTCCTGATTAACATATATATCTTGGTGGAGGCGAGGTCTTAACCAGAATAAGCCTAAATCTTCAAGTATAAATCTGCTTAGTCCACCGTTTGGCTTTTTTACCTGTATATCAGCATCATAACTTCCGTTACCATCAGGATAACGACATGATGTAAGATTATGTTTTATAAATTTTTAGTTACATCTTTATGAAAGTGCGGAAGGGTTTATAATAAATTTCTTCTACATCCCAGATTCTTAAAAATACATGATGGGGATGATGGGGGAATTATACCTCAGGATTTAATAAGAGGAAAGTCATTGATTTTCGTAGTACTCTGTTTATATTTTAGAGTGGGAGGTGAGTCATGGAAAAAAAGGAATTTGAAAAGGAACATCAGAACAATTTTGAAGAGGAAAAGAAGGAATTGTCGGGGAAGGGCAGAGTAATTGAGGAGAGTATTCTAATAGGAAGCGAGGCGCTGAAAAAGGCCCCTGAGGTGTATGGAGTGGAGACGGGTATCGAGGGGCTGGATGAACTTTTTTTTACCGTTGAAGTTAAGGGTAAAAAGGTGGTTAAAAAACCTCTTGGAGGCATCCCTGCCTATTCTGTTTTCAATTTAACAGGTGTCTCTGATACTGGCAAATCACTTATGGTGGAACAGTTCACAGTATTTCAGGCAAATAAAGGAAAGAAGGTTGCTTTCATAACAGTTGAGTCACCTGCCAACTTTGTGATTGCTTCTCTGAAATTGAGAGCAGCTGCTTTAGGGATAGATTTTGATAAAATTCAGGATAATATCATTCTCATAGATGCAGCTTCCAATAGTGTTTTGAGGGAGAATTTACCCGATCTGCTCTCAACACTCGCCTATGTAATAAAGAATTACAATGTGAAGTTCACGGTGATAGATTCAGTTACGGGATTATATGAAAATAAAGAAATGATGGCAAGGGCGGTGGTCAGAAGGTTGTTTAACTTCATGAAAAAGTGGTATCAGACTGCCCTTTTCATTTCACAGAAGAGGAGCGGTCATGAAGAATTGACTGCAGAGGCAGCTGGCGGATATGCGGTGAGTCACATTGTGGATGGCTCAATGGTCCTTGCCAAGGAACTGATAGATTCTGCTTACAAGGCAAAGACATATGGAAAGGAGGTGGGTGAAATAGTTAGATTGTTCAGGATAGATGGTTGCAGGATGTCGGGACATGACACAAAAACAAGATTCCTTGAAATAACTGAAACGGGTCTGGTGAAGATTGGTGAACCAATTTCAAAAAAATAAAAGGAGGGGAAAGAGATGATCATAGTTGATGGTGTACAGATGGGAGCAGATGAAAATTATGAACACCTGGTGAACAGGGTTTTTTTCAAATCCATAGATCTTCTTGGAGGTTTGAAAAAACTTGCTGAATTCAGAACCCTCACATGGCTTCCCTCTCTTGCAAGGGCAGCCTTTGCAGTTGTTCTGAGGGAGGAGTATTTGAGAACTGAGGATGAAATAGCCCAGATTGTGGGGCTCACGAGAAACACAGTCAGAAATATCCTCAGGGCTGATCCCAATATGGCTATTTACAAGGTGGAACACTTTGATGAATTGGCAGAAGAGGAGAAAAAGGAACTCAAGGTCCACACAGCTGGTGGTATTGCCAAGCTTGCATATAAGATGGTAAAAGAGGGTAACGACGCCCAGACACTCCTTGAATTCTGCCGGGGAATGAGTGAAGAAACAGCAGCTTTGTGTGATATACCATGGGCTTATGCAATTTTGAAGAAGATCAGGGGTGTTAAGTATCCTCTCAATTCTCCTGAAGATATTGCTGATAGAGTTGCAGGAGTGAAGATAAAGGGGAGAGACGCAGCGGAGGTTGTAAGAGAAATTGCCTATCCCGTGAAATCCCCGGCGGCTCTTCTAAAAGAGATCGGGGAGTATGTGAAGAGTCAGGAGGGTTGAGCCCTCTTGACTTACTCCGCCCTGGGATGGTACTTTTTATACTCTCTCTTCAATCTTTCCCTTGTTATGTGTGTGTAAATCTGGGTGGTGGAGATATCTGCATGTCCCAGCATTGTTTGAACTGATCTGAGATCAGCACCATGTTCAAGGAGGTGGGTGGCAAAGGAGTGCCTCAGGGTATGGGGGGAAATGATCTCAAGAGGAATCCCACACTGAAGAGCGTATTTTTTGATATTTTTCCAGAAGCCCTGTCTGGTTATGGGTTTTCCTCTTGAACCTATGAAGAGAAATGGGGAGCGGGTGTTACCCTTCAGAAGTTCACCTCTTCCCTCTTTCATGTATCGCCTCAGCCACTTTTCTGCCACTTCTCCAAAGGGAATGATTCTCTCCTTGCTTCCCTTACCCATTACGAAGAGGTATCCCTGCTCAAGAAAGACCTGATTTAATTTGAGGTTTACAAGTTCAGAAACTCTCAATCCCGTGGCATAGAGGAGTTCCAGCATAGCTTTATCCCTCAATCCAAAGGGAGTATTTATATCTGGAGCATTGAGAAGTTTTTCAACTTCTTCTTCAGAGAGAACTTTGGGTAATTTTTTATCTTTTGAGGGAAGTTCAATGTTTCTGGTCGGGTCCTCAGTGATGATCTCCTCCCTCAGAAGGTACTTGAAGAATCTCCTCAGGGAAACGAGGTACCTGTATCTTGAAGATACATTGTACCCCTTCTCTTTCAGATGCTTCTGGAATAGAAGTATGTGAGTTCTTTTGATATCGTTGATACTGTGAATGCCTCTCTCTTCCACAAAATTCAAAAAGTGTTTCAGATCGTTATTGTACGCTTCAACGCTGTTTTTTGACAATCCTCTTTCCGTGAGAATATGGGTTAAAAACTGGTCAAGAAGATTGTCAAGGTTCATAATTCTCTTAACTCCACAAGATTCGTCTCTGTGTCCAGTATCACAAAGGTTTTCCTGCCGTAGAGCCATCCACCAAGTTCACCCGGATTGATCACTGTGGTTTTACCTATTCTCTTCTCCTCCGGTATGTGAGTATGGCCATGGATGACATAATCGTAGTAATTGGCATACTGGATACCCTCCACTTCTGCCAGGTTGTGGATAACAAAAAATCTCTTTCCGAAGATTTCTAACTCAAGAAGATTTGTGGAAATTTTGTTATTGGTGACCTTTTTCATGAACTCCCTCTCCCCGTCGTTGTTTCCGAAAACTCCCCGGTAATCAATACCCGATTCTTCCAGAATCTTAGCTGTAAATGGTGCAATTATATCTCCAGCGTGAATTATGAACTCCACTCCTTCCTTCCTGAATATCTCCACAACCTCTTTCAGTGCATCACAGTTATCGTGTGTGTCTGAAATTATCCCGATTTTCGCCATCTGTACCACCTCCATATGGGAATTATCAGAAGCAGAAGAAAAAGTGAAGAAATATTTCTTTCTCTCCCCGGGTTGAGACTGCTGCAGCCCTCTGTTTCCTCTTTATATTTACTCAATGCAGGAAGGTTGAGAATTTCAGGATGATAATATGCAATTACAGATAGTGAAATGAGGGAAGCCTCCCACACATGAGGAATTGAAGTAACATTTTGCCATTTGAAGGTGTGATCGTTGTAAACTGGCATATAAGCTTCACCCACATGAAGAGTTTCTGTGGAAAGTTTTGTGGAGAGATTCTCTATTATCGTTCCCAGGACAGTTCTTCTTTTATCGTATGCGGGAAGAATGAAATCCAGCCCGAGAGATACCTTTGCATCATAAGCTGAACCCTCCGGTGATGGAAAGAGGATGTTATTTCTCAATGTTTCAAAGAGAAAATCCACAATTCCTCTCCATCTTGGGTCATTTTTATCCCAGAGTTTCACAGGCCAGATCGCCCATCCGCTGTTTCCATAGTAGTCAAAATTGCCATTGAATCTACCAAGCTTAATGTCATAAAAGTTCCTGTAGATCGCTTCTCTCAGTTCATCTGCTCTCTCTGACCATCTCCTTGCACTTTCTTCATCTCCGAGGTAATAGGCAACTTCAGAGGCACTTTTCAATCCAAGATACTCTGTGATGGCTCCCTGAAGTCCCTGGGTGGGCATGGGGTTATCATCCTCATTTGTTATACACTGGAGTCCTGTTTTCTGATCGTAACACTTCATCAGTGCTTCGGCTGCAAGTTTGATACCCGGATAAAAGGTTTCATAATATTCTCTCTGTTCAACAGGGTCCTTGATAAATTTGCCATGGGTGCACCAGGTCCAGAGAATCAGACCTGTCTGATCAATTTCAAAATCAATGGGTCCGCCAACCATTCCGTCAGGATAATAGTTCATTGCAAATGTTCCCGCGGGACTGTTGGGAGTGAGGGCTTTCTCACCATCTTTCTTCCTCTGCATTTTCAAATAGAATAAATTATGTTGAAGAACGAGATCATGATAACCAGCGGTGTCGAGAAAGTAGTTTATGAAAGAACCATCTCTTGGCCAGTCCAGGAAGTATGGAGGCTGTGTGGCTACCGAGGCAACTATGGCTCCACTTTTCCTGTCCATTGAGGTCCTGATGGTCTGTATGGTCCTTTTAATAAAATTTCTTTCTGCAACGGGTATATCTGAAGGTATATTTGCCCTTGACAGGAAATCTTCCCACCATTCCTGTGTCCTTTCAATAACATCTTCAAACTGGGATCTTCTCAGCATGTTCAAACGATTTACTGCATCTGTCACAGTGAATCCTGCTGTTATAAATACTGCCTTCCATACATCTTTCTGAGCATTACCTGTAAATGCCAGATTTTCATGAAATGTGGAAACATAATTGTTATTTAAGTTTCCATCCTTGAGATCCTGATATGCACTTTCATTGTTACCGCTGAAAACATCATCCCTTCCACATTGGAATGAAGATATGGGGAAGTTGCTTCCAACAACGAGGTAAAGTCCCTTTCCCAGGATCTCTTCAACATCTGCGTAAGAAGTGGTGTTGGGGTTAAAGATGCTTTTCCAGCGGGTAATGAGATTTTTTGAGGAATCAGGATCATGTGGAGTAAAGTCAACGAAAATGGAGTGGTTTTTCATGTAAAAGAGGAGGAAACCCTTATCCGGGTCATCTTCATACGCATAGGTTGGGATGAATTCTCTTCTCTTCAGGGAGATAGCCGGATCAAGGTAGAAGAAAAATTTCACTCCAGTAATTTCACTGGAATAATCAGCTTTGAATGCTACTGCAAGAACATCAGTTTCCGGATCCACCAGATCAATCTGAATAACTTTCAGTGGAAAAGCAAGATTGTTGAATTTGTGCTGTAAGATTTCTGCATCTGGTGAGAGATAGGTTGTTTCCACTCTCCAATCTGAACTGTTACGAAGTTCAGAAACATATCGTTTTCCCCTGTGGTAAAAAATAACTCCTCCAAAACCTCCCATGTATGATGATGCTCCAAGATGGGGCATCTCTCTGGCATCGGAAAAGTTTGAAGTGATGTAGTTTAGCAGTTCATAGAAACTGGGATTGGGCCATCTTAATACTGTAAGTTCTCCCTCTTTCGAAAATGCAGCTGTTAAACCCCCCTCTCCAGCTATACCATATATGTTGGTTGCACCGAACATTGTTTCCACAGAGTTTGCAGCGGAGAAGAGAGAAAAGGGAATTAGCAAAAAACTTAAAATTAAGAACCTGACTATCATTATTATAAATTATAGTATGATATTGAAAAAAATACAAACTTCCGAAATCCTCAAATAGAAATCAGGTTAATATAGCGTCTGCCTTTTTTTGCCTATAAATCAGCATCTCATCTTCCGCCATCCAAAGGATGACGGAAGAATATTTTTTTAAATAATAAATTTCTGCATATCATCTTCCGTTACCTAAAGGGTAACGGCAGAATATAGGGTATTTTTTTATAAATTTCAGAATCTCACATTCCGTCATCCAAAGGATGACGGAATGATATAGGGTATATTTTCTAAAATAATAAATTTTAGTTACCCAAAATCTCTTAATTGAGATTTTGGGTATGAGAATACTTTCGGGCAAGAATCAAATGATAAACTGAAAAATCCAATACCTACCACACACCTTGTACAAATCTCCTTCCTGGTAAATGGTTTTATCCTATTTTTGGAACAGGTTTATTCTTTATTACTTATTTTAGCTCCTCCACAACTCTCACAGAATATTTACCCTCCTCTATATTTATACTCAATACTCCAAACCTCAATTTTGCAAATAGGATAACCCCTGGTTTAAATCGTTTTTTGTCTACTTTACCCGAATTTACATCACGGGCAATTACCCATATGTGTCCAGTAGCATCTACCCACACACCGGTACCACTTATGTCACAAATCCAGGGAGACGGCAATTCCAATGTTTCAACCCGGAAGGAACCCAAATCTATAATTAAAACTCTACTGCCCATAACAGACACAATTCTTTGATTTCTCTTATCAAAAGCAATAAGTTTGGGGGGATTTTCATCATATTCAACAAGTAAAGGAAAATTAAAATTAGCTTCCGATGAATTTACCTCACTCCATAAGATTTCTTTCTCACTAATAATCTTTAAATTTTCCGGATCCAGTATCATCAACTTGTCTTTTATCTTTGTGATTTCCTGCTGAGTAGTTATATCTTTAGGAAACTCTCTCGCATAAACCACTAACCCTTTATTTCTCAAATATTCTACACCCATAATTGTGACAAAAGTTGCCGGATCATTAAACCGAATATATCTAACATCAGTTACATCCATTGAATAACCATTAACTTTAACATTCCCAATAAAAAGGTAAGAAGAAATATCTTCCGCCCGGGAGGGAAAACTGCGAAGAAGATCAAGATCAAAAGCATCACAACCCTGAAAATAAATCAGATTGGTATCACCAATTATTTCTCCCCCTTCAACTATAAAAAGTCTGGAAAGATCAATGTCTCTGTTTTTCAGAAAAATTCTGGGATGATACGCTGAAGTGTAAGGATACGCTTCAAAGAATCCGGGTAATCTATCAGGTGAGATTCTGAGATTATAATTTTTTTCATCTTCTCCAAAAAAAGCATATCTTACAAGTGGAGCCCAATATAAATTTGAAACAATGGAAAAATAATATCCACTACTTATTTTGAAAATAATGTTAGTAATTCCTCCTTTTACCTGCTTAAATTTACCATTTTCATTCAGAAAAAAAGTCTCATGTGACACAGTTTCCCCTGTTATAAATCGAGCTCCTAAAAGAAAAGAGTTAGTTGTTCCATCCACAGGATAAATTTCCAGACTATCGAAAAATTCAAAACCATCAGTTAAAGCAGAGGGATATAAAGGTTGACTCTTTTCAACCCATAATTGAGAAGATTCAACACGGTAATTTATCAACTCTGCACTTTCAATTGGAGGAATTGGAGGGTAGGAACTATACTTGAATCTGTTCGCTCTTATAGCTATCAGTGACAATCCATCCCTTAGAGGAGAAACAACAATATTACCAATACCCTCAATAAAAATTAATGGCGGACGACTTCCCCCTTTAGGTTCTGTAGAGTTATTATGACAGGAAGAGAAAATCAGTCCTAACAACAGGATAAGAAAATATATCCTTTTTATCTTAAAGCTACCCCTGAACATTTTCTATGCCTTTTGCTCAAAATAGATAACATTCAACCCTACTTCAGCTCCCCTACTACCTTAATAGAATAATTGCCATTTTTTTCTTCTATCCTGAGTACACCATATCTGAATCTCACATGTCTGAGGTGAATACATGGTTTCACTATCTCCTCTTTCTCCACTTTTCCTGAATTCATATCCCGAGCAACTATCCAGATATATCCATCACCATCCACCCATACCCCGATATTTCCACCGCTATCTATTATCACCCCGCTGCTCTCTGCATCACAAACCCAGGGAGAAGGCAATGTTAAGGTCACTATCTTGAATGAGCCCAGGTTTATAATTGTAACTTTGTTCCCAAAAACAGAAATTATTCTTTTATTCTTCCTATCAAAAGCAACAGGATGAATCGGACCAGAATCAGGATAAAGCATGAGAGGAGCATGAAAAATTACCTTACCATCATACATAATTTCTTTTCCCATTATAAGTGATAAATTCAGCGGATCCAGAATCATAACTCGATCTTTTACACCTGATAATCCTCCCCATACCTCATAATCCAGATCTCTGGGGAATTCCCTTGCATAAACCACGAAACCAATATCTTTAAAATAATCCGCACCAAGAATAGTAACAAAGGTCGCAGGATCTTTAAATTGAATATATCTAACATCTGTAACATCCATTGAATAATCACCAACTACAATATCACCAATGAAAAGGTATGAAGCAATATTTTTTAAATACTCTGGGTCATTTTCAACTTCTTTGTAATCAAATGAATCACTTCCCTGAAAATACATCTTACTGGTTCCACTGATAACTCCTCCCCCTTCAACAATAAAAAGCCTGGATAGCTCAAGCCCTTTATCTCTCAAAAAAATTCTGGGATGATATCCTGAATCGTAAGGATATACCTCAAAAATTCCCGGTAACCTGTCCTGTGAGATCTCATAATCTTTATAAGTCCATTCATATTTTTCCCATGAGGTTGAGTATCTATAAAAGGGAGCCCAGTAAAAAAGGGACACTGAAGAAAAATAGTATCCTCTGTCAATTTTAAAACCAGTATTAAAAACTCCACTCATTATTTTTCTAAAAGTGCCATTTTCATTTAGAAAATAGAGATTCTTTCCCGGAGAATGCCAACCTTTAAAAAACATCGCTTTAAAGAGAAAAGTATTTCCCGTTCCCTCAACAGGATAAATATCCAGGAAGTCAAAAAAGTTATATTCCTGAGCAAAAGTTGAAACAAATAAAGGATAATTTTTTTCTATGTGTAATTGAGAAGTAGAATTCACACGATAATAATTTATTTCTGCTTTCCCCGTTGAATAATAGGTTTCCATTCCCTCATTTTCAACATAAAGCGTTATAAGTGATAATCCATTCTCAAGAGGAGAAACAACTATATCCTTTACACCATCAACCACCCATTCTGGATGGCATGGCCCGCCACGAAAATCAGGATGGCATGATAGCAAATTTATAACAAAAATTAACACTGGCACAGAAAAAATCTTTTTTTTCAACAATCTTTTCCTGTCGAACATTTTTTATACCTCTGTTTAAACATAATAAAGGCAAACACTACAATAATGAATATTCCACTCATTATGTTTAAATTTCCCATGCTACACCCTCCCCCACCTCCACCTCCTCCACCCCCACCCGAGGAACAGGGTTTCTTCGCGATAACTTGTATTCCAGTGATAATAGTCGTTAAGTCTTTATACCAAGGTCCCATAGATCGTGTAGCTAATTCAATATCAACCATCTCTGTCTTACACTTATATTCACCATCATAATACTCACATACTGTACGCCACAAAGGCCATCCTAATATTACTCTTACATAATGATGATCTGGACAAATCCAATCTATCTGACAACAGGTTTCCCTTCTATGATCAATCTGATAACCATAAACAGTAACAAAATGATCTTCCCATTCCGGGTCATTCACTACCCCCATAATTGCTATTCTATTATCGTTAATTTCATCTTCAAAAAAAGAGGGAACTCTAACAGTAAATTCAGCATTAAACTTCATTCCATAATACTGTGCTGTTTTCTCAATTCCTTCAATCAAATCAAAATCGGTAGTTCCTCCATCAAAACTTGTATGTGCCTCCTCATGAATCTTTTCTAATAATTCATACGAAAAAAGGTTAGGTAAGCATCTGGCATAACCATTATTAATAAGCCCCCAGTAACGAAAAACCAGAGCTGCTGCAACGGGTCCACAACCTACCCAATAACCTTCTCCATACTTAGGATACCAATAATCCTCGTTATACGCCTTAAAAACTACGAAATATGCAATGGTATGATACGCAATCGCAGAGGATAAATCCCAACTTGTTTCAGGAATTACTTTCCTTGTCACATTATATGTTTTGCAAGAAGGAATTTTAATCCCCAT
>Ga0256833_1001046_pt1 | contig 20899 bp, 21 predicted proteins | sample 356284metaG_FD_190535 | JGI IMG/M metagenome (GOLD analysis project Ga0256833, IMG submission 190535) | Hydrothermal vent microbial communities from Mid Atlantic Ridge, Atlantic Ocean - 356-284 | ecosystem: Environmental > Aquatic > Marine > Hydrothermal vents | place: Atlantic Ocean: Mid... | reverse complement strand
AGAGGGTGATGCGTTTGAACAGGAGCTGCTGCACGGGTTTGCTTTTGTACCGTTGATTTACTGATTTGATTGCAGATCATGAACAAGTAATGGTTTATTTTTACTACCAATCTAGGGATAGAGTGGTGGGTAGAAATATACAAATAATATAAAATATAAATTAGATATAATTATCCATACAAGGAGTTTGGAAATGGACGATAATCAAACACTCATTGATATTGAAGAGGATAAAAAAGAATTAGAGACTAATGGACATATCACTGACCCTTTTTCTACTAAAGATATAAAAATTTCAAATGCAGTAATATCTCTTTCTAGCTTAATTAATCGTCTTGAGTATGAAGAGGTGGATCTCAATCCAGACTTTCAGCGGCATGCCAACTTATGGACTCTTACTAATATGTCACGGCTCATCGAGTCTATTTTACTTAAGTTACCTCTGCCTATTTTCTATTTTGATGTAAGTGATCCTGATAGGTGGATTGTTGTTGATGGGTTGCAGCGATTGTCTACCATCAAAAAATTTGTTGTAGATAAAAAATTAAAATTAAAAAATCTTGAATTTCTCAAAGAACTCGATGGTAAATCATATGATGATTTGGAAAGAAATCTTAAGCGTATCATAGATGAAACACAAATAGTTACTTACCAAATAGAGGCTCAAACTCCTAAAAAAGTTCGCTATTCTATCTTTAATCGTATCAATACTGGTGGATTGTCTCTTAACGCTCAGGAGATAAGACAAGCACTTAACCAGCAAGGAAACGGTATTGAGTTTTTGAGTCAGTGTTCAGAAGAAAAAATCTTTAAAAGGGTGGTGAGTGTTCCCTCCGAACGGATGCTTGATAGAGAACTGATTTTAAGATTTGTAGCCTTTAAGCTAACCCAGAATGCTGCTACGGACTTTCCATTTAGCAATATGGGTGAATTTTTAGATGTTTCTATGGAGAAATTAGACAAGACAACCGAAGAAATCTTAAAAAATCTTAAAAAAAGTCTTTTAGAAACATTAGATTTTTCTGAAAAAGTTTTAGGAAAAAATCACCACTTCAGTCGTGCTATAGCTGGCAAGCAAAAAACTAATACGCTAAATCGATCTTTATTTGATGTTATTACTGTTTGTTTGAGTGAGATCACAGATAAGCAAAAAATTTTAGGTAATAAAGAGATTTTTAAAGAAAAGTTAGTGAATTTTATTAGGGATGAGCAAAGTGATTTTTTTAAATCAATTACTGAAGGAACTAGTAGTAAAAGTGCTATAGAGACAAGATTCAGAATTATGAACAAGATAATAGAAGAGGTTACAGATGAAGATTGATAATGTAAAAATACAAAACTTTAAAAGTTTAAAAGATGTATCTCTTGATCTTGGAAATATAACACTTTTGACGGGAGTAAATAGTTGCGGTAAATCATCGTTTATTCAAACACTGCTTTTGTTGAAGCAGAATGAAAACAGAATAAATGTTTCACGAAACCCTATTGTTAATATCAAGGGTGATTACTTAGATCTTGGGAATAAGCGGGATATTTTATTTCAGGAAGCTTTTGATGAAAATATATCAATTGAAGTTAGCTCAAAAGAGAGAACCAGTAGTTTTGTTTTCAATAATCGAGACTTGAATATGATAGCAGATTTTCCATTACTTGGATTAGAGGAGAGCTTTAATTTATTTAATGATGATTTTCAATATATCTCGACTGACCGAATTGCCCCTAGTATTACTTATGGACTTTCTGATGAAAATATCACAAAAAATCTTATAGGAATACAGGGAGAATATACTGCACATTTTCTTGCTCAAAATAAACATAAACCTATTCAATTAGTAGCATTAAAACATTCTAATAGTAAAACAGAACAATTACTTGAGAATGTTTCATTTTGGCTTGGGGATATAAGTGATGGGATTGAGGTCAAAGCTAAGGTATATGAAGAGTTGCAAAATGTCAATTTGACGTACAGCTATACTTATGGAGAGACAACTACTAATGATTTTAGTCCACTCAATATTGGTTTTGGTGTGACTTATGTATTACCAATTATAGTAGCTATTTTAAAAGCAAAAAGAGGTGATTTACTTATTATTGAAAATCCAGAATCTCATTTACACCCAGCAGGGCAATCAAAAATAGCCGAATTATGTGCTATCGCTGCTGCAAATGGTGTGCAGATTATTGTAGAGACTCATAGTGATCATTTTCTTAATGGGTTGCGTGTTGCCACAAAAAAGAAGATGATACTGCCGGAACAGTCACAAATTTATTATTTTAGAAAAGAAAAAAATGCACTAGAGACTATCACAGATAATTTGAGAATAGATGAAGAAGGGAGAATCAATCAAGAATGGCCAAACGGCTTTTTTGATGAGTGGGATAATAGGTTAGATGAATTGCTATGGTAAGTTTTACTGTATTCAATGAACTATCTTTACCCTTTGAAAGTCGAGAAGGGATCGAAGCTTCTTTTGTAGAATTTTTTAAATGTCTTTCTCTACTTCAGAAGAGAAATCTAAAGAGTATCAGGATGGACAAAGAGTTTAAAGAGTTTGAAATTATTCGAGGTGTCTATTTCCCTCAATTTTTTGGACAAATTGGACCTAGAGAGCTACAACAAAGAATAAGAAGTTTTGTAACAAATGGTATTGTAATTATTCAATCTCCATTATTGGAGGATGAGGATGACGAAGAGCAGTTATTGAATAGACACTATATTTATAATGGTGACGACCCTTTTATCGGTGGATTAGCATGTTGTGATATATGGAATAGTATTACTATTAGTTTTGTATCTCGTGAAAAGTGGGACAATAGTTTCATCAATATTGAAAAAGATACTGAGACTGTATCTGTACGCCATATTTCTACACCATTACATCTGTCTGCTCACGAAGTATTTTTTAAGCAAATCGAAAATGAATTAAAACTTGAGATTTCACAAAAAAATTTGTGGGATGAAAGAGAAGCATTTTTTCCTCATAGAATTATTTTTTGTGTGGAAGTTAAGAAACAAATCGAAGCGATGGATACTGCTATCTTTAGACAAGCTGTAGGTATATTAAGAGATATTGATAGTGGTCAAAAACAGGTTACTGACTATAATCATAGTCCAGAAAGTCAGTCTGTGAAAAGTAATCCTGGTTTAAAGAAGTTGAGAATGTTTACTATTGCAGGAGAAAAAGTATATTTTGATAATCATCTCAAAAATCTTTCTAATGGGTATAGAATTTACTTTTTGGAGAAAGATGACAAAATCTACATAGGGTATATTGGTAAACATTTGCCAACTAAAAAATTTGGTTGAAATTAGAGTTCTTAGAAACTTCACTGCATTTTCCTTTTGAAAGTAATTTGCTCGTATACTACACATACTTCCAAGCTATCGTAAAAACTAACGCCATACCCCTTCGATTGTGTTGCCGCAATGCGGACACTCCCCGTTCTTGTTGAGAGTATTGGTCACAAACTGACCGATGTGACCGTGTCGGTCAATTACGCGTTTACCGCAAGCAGGACAGTAGGTCGATTCACGGTCTTCATCATCAATATTACCCACGTAGAGATACTTGAGTCCGGCTTCTTTGCCAATTTCGTAAGCACGCTGTAACGTGCTGGCGGGGGTTCGGGGCGTATCAAGCATTTTGTAGGTAGGGTGAAATGCGGACAGGTGCCACGGTATGGCCGTATCGAGTTTAGCAATAAAATTTGCAATGCTGCGAATCTCCTCATCGGAGTCGTTCTTTCCAGAGATCAGCAGGGTGGTAATTTCTATCCAGATCCCTTTTTGATGAGCATATTTTACCGCTTCAAGAACCGGTTTAAGCCGAGCGCCGCAGGTCTCTTGGTAAAATGTATCGGAAAATGACTTAATGTCAATATTCATACCGTCAATATAGGGTGCGAGCAGATCCAGCGCTTTGCGTGTCTCGTAACCGCTGGTGACATAGATGTTTTTAAGTCCGTGTTCATGTGCCAGTTTTGCCGTATCGTAGGTATATTCAAAAAAGACAATGGGTTCATTGTAGGTATAGGCTATGGAGTCGCAGCCATTTTCACGTGCGAGTTCGACAATGCGTTTGACAGGAAGGTCCTGACCGACAATGCGGTGCTGATGCTCTTGCGGGTATTGTGAAATATTGTAGTTTTGACAAAATTTACATGTAAAGTTACAGCCGACCGTTCCTAGAGAGAAGACCTGCGTATCGGGTAGAAAGTGAAACATCGGTTTTTTTTCGACCGGATCGATATTGACCGCGGCGGCACGTTCGTAAACCAGAAGTTTGAGTTCACCTCCCTCAACCCGACGGACACCGCAAATACCGTATTCACCCTCGCCAAGTTTGCAGGCATGAGCGCAGGCTTGACAGAGAACGGTGTGGTCATGGAGTGTTTTACTTAACCAGGCATGGGCAGACATGATAGGCTCCTTATGTAGTATTTACATGTAAATTCTACTATTTTTTTTCATTGTTTTCATATATAATGATATAATAAAAAAAATTAAAAGGAGTGTTGTATGGATTTAATGGGAATGGCCAGTGATTTTTTAAAAGGGAATTCAGGCGAGGGCAGTGCCGATGTAATGGGCGCATTATCAAAGTTAATCGGTGAGGGTGAGAGTCTTAATCTGGAGTCACTTCTTGAGAGTATGGGCGGTGCGTCGGGCTTGGGTGATATTGCCGCATCATGGTTGGGCAACGGTGAAAATCTGCCGATTTCAACAGAACAGATTAGCGCACTTTTCGGCAGCGAGAAGCTAAGCAGTTTTGCGGAGAGTTTGGGAGTCGATACGGACTCTGCCATGGAAACCATTAGCCAAGTACTGCCCAATTTGGTCGATAGCAGCAGTCCCGACGGTACGTTGGTTTCTATGGACTCTATGGACGATGTTATGAATTTGGCAAAGCGGTTTTTTTCATAATTTAAGCTATAATCTCTCCATATTAAAACTATATGGAGACAAATGTGCAAGCAGAACCGATGACCAAATTTGGTTATGAGCGACTATCGAGTGAGCTCAACCATTTAAAAACCGTAGAGCGTCCTGCCGTGGTAAAGGCCATTGAAGAGGCCGTTGAACTGGGTGACTTGAAAGAAAATGCCGAATATCATGCCGCGAAAGAACTGCAGGGAAAAATAGATGAACGGCTGAATGATTTAACCGATTTGTTGGGACGTGCTCAAATTGTCGATCCTTCCGAGTTGGAGCATTCACGCATCAGTTTCGGTTCTACGGTGGTGTTGTGCGATCTCGATACCGACGAAGAGCTCACCTACACCATTGTCGGCGGTTGTGAGAGTAACCCCGACTATGGACTCATTTCGTTTCACTCCCCGTTAGCCAAACAGCTTTTAGGCAAAGAGGAGGGAGACGACTTTAAAGCACGACTTCCCGGCGGTACAAAAGAGTACGAAATTATAGAAGTCAAATATCAAGAGATCGTTTTTGAGTGTCATGAATAATTCGCCAATTAACGTTGCCGTTATCGGTGCCAGCGGCTATACGGGCATTGAACTGCTTAAAATTTTGGTACATCACCCCGTGTTCACGATTGCTTATGTGGCAACGAGTGAAGGCGGTACCGCGTTAGATACACTGCACCCCTCTTTTAAAAACGTTTTTACATGTAGTGTAGAAAAAGCCGATGTGCGCCGGATTGCCGCAACGTGCGAGCTGGCATTTTTGGCACTGCCGCATCAGGCTTCCATGGGGTTTGCCAAAGAGCTGTTGGCGCAAGATGTCAAAGTAGTGGATCTCTCCGCCGACTACCGTCTTGAACGTGAAACGTATGAGCAGTATTATTGCAAACATGAAGATATACAACATCTAAAAAGTGCGGTGTACGGGCTTCCAGAACTCTATCGTGAGAAGATAAAAAGTGCATCATTGGTAGCCAATCCCGGATGTTATCCTACGGCTGCTATTTTAGGGCTCCTTCCTTTTGCTCCGTATATTGATGCCAATGTTCCCGTGTTTATTGATGCTAAGAGCGGCGTGAGCGGTGCAGGCAAACAATGTTCGCCCGCTACGCATTTTGTCGGTATCAATGAAAATATTGTTGCCTACAAAGTATTTTCCCATCGGCATGAACCTGAAATTACCGAAAAGCTGCGTTTGTGCAGCGGCAGAGAATTCGATATCAATTTCGTACCGCATCTTATACCGACAACGCGAGGCGAGCTTATTGATGCCTACATGCTCCTTGCTGAAGCCATTGATCCGTTGGAGATATTGCGTACCTATTATAAAGATGAACCGTTTGTACGCATTTTTGATTCGCCGGTTGATATTAAGTCCTGTTCAGGAACCAATTTTTGTGATATCTATGCACAGCGCAAAGGAACCAAATTGTATGTCAACAGCAGTGTGGACAATATTTTACGCGGATCTTCGTCTCAAGCCGTTGCCAATGCGAACCTTATGATGGGGCTCGATGAAGCGTTGGCATTGCCAACTATTGCGTATGTCCCGTGATCATTACGAGCTTCACGAGGGAGCGCTGCTTATTGCCGATGCTCACTACAGTAAAGAACACCCCGAGTTTTTTGAGTTTTTAAAAGCGATTGAATCGGGAGATATTATTACGACACAGCTCATCTTAATGGGTGATATTTTCGATCTTCTTTTTGGATATATTCCGCTAACGCATCGGCGAAACAGTGATGCCGTTGCGCTTATTAATCGTTTAAGTGAGCGTATAGAGATTCTCTACCTTGAAGGGAATCATGACTTTCAACTCAGCAGGCTGTTTCCGAATGTACATGTAATTCCTGTTGAACACCAACCTTTTCTCTGTTATATTCGCAATAAAAAAGTGATGCTTTCTCACGGTGATTACCGTGGAGACTGGAAGTATCGGCTCTATCTTTCGTTGATCCGCTCATCGAGTGTGCTACGGTTTTTAAAGGCTGTTGACATCGTAAGCGGTCATGCTATTATAAAGCGGCTAGACCGGTATTTAATACAAAAAGACCACTGCCGTAAAATTCCTCATTTTGACATCAAAACAGCAGCCCATGCAGAACTGTTTGAATCTTATGATGCCGATGTGATTATTGAAGGACACTTTCACCAGAACCGCTCCTTTGCTTATGAGCGATTTGAATACATCAATCTCGGCGCTTTTGCTTGTAATCAAAGATATTATGTTGTACAATCCGAAAATAAACCAAAATTGTTACAAGAGGTTATTTTTTAAGGAGCCTGTATGAAAGCTCATGATGATGTGCTTAAAGTCGGCACAAACGAAATGGAGTTGGTGGATTTCCGCATTCTCAAACGTGACGGTGATGAGGTCTACGAGGGAATATACGGCATTAATGTCTCTAAAGTGCGTGAGATCATTCGTGTGCCCAAATTGACAGAACTCCCCGGTGTTCCTGAATTTATTGAGGGAATTTTCGATTTGCGTGGTGTGGTTATTCCTGTGGTCAATCTTGCAAGATGGATGGGTGTTGACGAGCCTGAAGAGGCAGCTCGAAACGCACGGGTTATTATTACCGAGTTCAACAATGTACTTATCGGTTTTGTTGTGCATGATGCCAAGCGTATTCGCCGGATTAACTGGAAAGATATTGAGCCGGCATCATTTGCCGGAGGTAGTGGAAGCGATGCTCTAGATCAGAGTAAGATTACCGGAGTGACTCGCATTGAAGATGATTCGGTTCTCTTGATTTTGGATTTGGAATCGGTGGTTCAGGATTTGGGGCTCTATCAGCCCAATTCGGGTGAGGTACCTAAAGACGAGTACGACTTTGGCGGGTTGGTACTGCTGTTGGATGATAGCTCAACGGCGCGAAAAATTGTTAAAGAGGCGCTGGAAAAGATGGGCTTTCAAGTCGTTGAAGCAAGTGACGGCCAAGAAGGGCTGAGTAAGCTTGAAGAACTCTATGACATGTACGCTGAAAGTCTCAATGCACATTTGCGACTGATTGTTTCGGATGTAGAGATGCCGCTGATGGACGGGTTCCATTTTGCCGCCAATGTGAAAGCAGATCAGCGTTTTAGCAAGGTTCCTATTGTTTTTAACTCTTCAATTAGCGATCATTTTAGTGAAGCGCGGGGTAAAGATGCCGGTGGTGAAGCATACTTGGTTAAGTTTGATGCAAGCTCGTTTTATGATGAAGTGGCACGTGTTGTACGTGCACATGTGTAAGGTAGGAGTGAGAAATGGATGAATTTCAAGAGATATTACAAGATTTTTTAGTAGAGTCGTTTGAGCTGATTGAACAGCTTGATCAAGACCTTGTGGAACTGGAATCGACACCGGAAGATTTGGAGTTGTTGAATCGAATTTTCAGGGTAGCGCATACGGTGAAAGGGGCAAGTTCCTTTTTAAATTTTGATGTGTTAACCCATCTGACGCATCATATGGAAGATGTTCTGAACAAAGCCCGTCACGGTGAGTTGATTATTACTCCTGATATTATGGATGTTGTTTTGGAGTCGATCGATCTTATGAAAAGCCTTTTAGTCACCATACGCGATACCAGCAGTGACGGTGGTATTGATGTTTCCGAGTGTGTGAAACGGCTTGATATTGCTGCCGGCGGTGAAGGCAATGTAGAAACTGTAGCTTCCCAAGAGAACAGTGAGTCGGCGGAGACAGAAGAGCATGAAGAGACCGAGACGGCTGCTGACGAAGAGGAGCCCAACTATGATGATATGAGCGACGATGAAGTCGAAGCGGAAATAGAGCGGCTTTTAGCCGAACGCAAAGCAGCCGATAAAGCAAAACGTGAGGCAAAGAAAGCGGCTTCTGGCGAAGAGAATACGCAAAACGATGCGCCTGCTGCCGTACCGGAACCGCAAAAAACTCCAGCACCACCCAAACAAAAAGCGCCCAAAAACGAAGAGACCAAAGCGGCACCCGCGGTAAAAAAAGCACCGACAACAGTAGAACAGACCATCCGTGTCGATGTGAAGCGGCTGGATCATCTGATGAATCTGATCGGTGAATTGGTTTTGGGGAAAAACCGCCTGATAAAAATTAATGACGATGTCGAAGAGCGTTATGAGGGTGAAGAGTTTCTTGAAGAGCTCAATCAAGTCGTTTCTATTGTCTCTTTGGTTACAACCGATCTGCAAATTGCGGTTATGAAGACGCGGATGTTGCCTATTGGCAAAGTATTCAATAAATTTCCGCGAATGATTCGTGACCTCTCTCGTGAACTTGACAAAAAAATAGAGCTCGTTATCAGCGGAGAAGACACCGAGTTGGACAAATCGATTGTTGAAGAGATCGGCGATCCGTTGGTGCATATTATTCGAAATTCATGCGATCACGGTATTGAACCCTTAGAGACACGACTCGAAGCGGGCAAGAGTGAAACCGGTACCATTAATCTTAAAGCATATAATGAAGGGAATCACATTGTCATACAAATTATTGATGACGGAAAAGGGCTGAACCCGGAAGTATTGAAAGATATTGCCGTCAACAAAGGGGTTATTACCGATAAAGAGGCCGATAAAATGGGCGAGAAAGAGGCATTTGGTCTGATTTTTCGACCGGGATTTTCTACAGCGGCAGAGGTAACGAATGTCTCGGGTCGCGGGGTCGGTATGGATGTGGTCAAGACCAATATTGAAAAACTCAACGGCATTATCGACATTGACAGTGAGTTAGGAAAATATACGAGTATCAAACTTAAAATTCCATTGACGCTGGCGATTATTCAGGCGCTGCTTGTGGGGGTACAAGAGGAGTACTACGCTATTCCGCTTGCATCGGTTCTTGAGACGGTGCGTATTAGTAAAGATGAGATCTATACGGTAGAGAACCGTTCGGTAATGCGCTTGCGTGAAGAGGTGCTGTCACTCGTACATATCGGCGATATTTTTGAAGTAGAGCGGGTATTTGACGACAGTGAATATGCTTACGTCGTATTGCTTGGATTGGCAGAGAGTAAAATTGGTCTTATCGTCGATTCTTTGGTTGGGCAGGAGGAGATTGTCATTAAATCGCTGGGCGAATATCTTCAAGGTATTGAGGGTGTTGCCGGTGCAACCATTCGAGGCGACGGCGGTGTGACGCTGATTGTTGATGTGGCGGATTTGATCCACATGTCAAAAAGTATCAAATCAACAATCAATAATGATGATGCCGGCAGTGTGACAACGAGCAATGAAAAAAGTTCGGCGGCAGACTACAAAGTGATGATTGTCGATGACTCCAAAACGGATCGTACCATTATGAAAAGTGCTTTAGATTCCTTGGGCATTGCCCTTGTTGAGGCGGCAGACGGACAAGAAGCGCTCAATATTTTGAAATCGGGTGATCATAATTTTGATGCGATGCTTATAGATATTGAGATGCCGCGAATGGATGGTTACTCTTTGGCGGCTGAAATTAAAAAGTACAGTCGTTACAAAAACCTGCCGCTTATTGCCGTGACATCGCGTACCGGAAAATCTGACCGTATGCGAGGTGTCGAGGCGGGCATGGTGGAGTATATTACCAAACCGTATTCACCGGATTATTTAATGAGTGTTGTCAAGCGCAATATTAAATTTAATTTTTAAAGGTATACTATGAGTAACAAATTGCAAGAAATTATCAATAAACAACAAGAACAGCAGTCTCCGACCATGGAAATGATCGACGATGTGGTACAATTGGTCGGTTTTGAAGTAGGAGAAGAGGAGTACAGTGTGCCGATTTTAAGCATTCAAGAGATCATTAAACCGATTGAATGGACGCGCGTACCGCAAACACCTCCCTATGTACTGGGTGTGTTCAATCTACGCGGCAGTGTAATTCCCATTATTGATCTGCGCCTCAAATTTGGACTGAGTCCGAAAAAACATACGGAAGAGACCCGTTTTATTGTGATGAAAGATAAAGATGAGGTGGCAGGTTTTGTGATTGACCGGCTGACATCGGCTATTCGGCTCAATAAAAAAGATATTGGTCCCGCACCCGAGACAATTCGTGATGAGGGGAGTTTTATTGAAGGCGTCGGAAAACAGTCCGACCGTATTTTGACAATTTTAAAAGTCAAGAAATTATTAGAGCGAGATTTTTAGACGTTGATCTCATTTAGCGGTAGAACCTTGTCCCTTCATGCCAGAGTGCAGGGCGATACCGTTGCCATTGTTGTCAGCGGTGAGATGAGTGTTAAAAATATTGCCCTCATTGAGCCGTTGCTGCACCAGCTTTTAGAACATCCTTTACCTTCAAAAATATTTGAATGGCACCTGCATGAGGCGAATCGTTTTGACAGTGCTGCTGCGCTGTTACTCTACTCGTTTGATGAAAAAGCGCGACTTTTGGGGGCTACATGTAGATTTTATACGAATGACAATCAACAAAAAATTATTGATGCAGTCTATCGGCGTGATTATCAAAGCGGCGGTGTGACGTACCGTCCACTCGGTCTGGTTGCAAGTGTCGGAACCATTGCCATTAAAAAATACCAAAGCGTCAAAGACTTTGTAGCATTTGTCGGTGAGTTGTTTAGTGCCTTAATGATCTACCTGTTACATCCCAAACAGATTCGATTCAAAGAGATCTATTATGCTATTGAAGAGAGCAGTGTCAATGCTTTGGGCATTATTGCCATAACGACCTTTCTTATTGGTGTGGTGCTGGCGTATCAGTCTGCGGTACAGCTAAAAATGTACGGTGCCAATATCTTTATTGTAGATATGCTGGGCATTTCGGTACTGCGAGAGTTAGCGCCGCTCATTGCGGCGATTGTCATTGCCGGACGCAGCGGGTCGGCATTTGCAGCGCAAATTGGCGTCATGAAGATTACCGAAGAGCTTGATGCCATGAAAACTATGGGATTTGATCCATACCTCTTTTTGGTCTTGCCGCGTATTATTGCTTTAATGCTTATGATGCCGTTAATCATCTTTTTTGCCGATGTGATGGCAATGCTTGGAGGTATGGTGGTTGCCAGTGTTGAGTTGGGTATTAGTGCGCAACTTTTTTTGGATCGGTTTAACGAAGCTGTAGCCATGAAACATTTTTGGATTGGAGTCTCTAAAGGGCCGTTCTTCGGTTTTATTATTGCTTCAATCGGTATTTTCAGAGGCTTGATGGTCAAAAACGATACGCGGAGTATTGGTGTGAATACGACCAAAAGTGTTGTAGAAGCTATTTTTATGGTGATTATATGCGATGCTGTTTTCTCTATTATTTACACCAACATAGGTATTTAAAATGTACCCTGTTATTGAAGCTAAAAATATTCTCACACGCTTTGGTGACACTGTCGTACACCGGCATCTTAATTTACATGTAAATCGCGGAGAGATTTACGGACTGCTCGGACCCAGCGGTTGCGGGAAAACGACTTTAATGAAAGAGATGGTGTTGTTGCAACGTTATCAGGGTGGCAGCATGAATGTTTTGGGGTATGATCTTAATAAAATTACGCATAAAAAAGCACAGGAATTACGTCAAAAATGGGGCGTACTTTTTCAGTTTGGTGCCCTCTACTCTTCACTCAATATTTATGATAATATAGCATTGTCGTTACGAGAATATACGACCATAAGTGAAGCGCTCATTGCAGAGATTGTATCGTATAAAATGGATATAGTCGGTTTGGAGCAGTGCGTTAAAGAGCAGTATCCCTCACAGATTAGCGGAGGCATGAAGAAAAAAGCAGGTCTGGCACGGGCATTGGTGATGGACCCTGAGCTACTGTTTTTAGATGAACCGACGTCCGGATTAGATCCCATTTCGGCACGCGAGTTTGATGCGCTGATTTTGCGATTGCGAGAACATTTTGATCTGAGCATTGTTATGGTGACGCACGACCTTGACTCTATCGAAGCGACGCTTGATCGTGCTGCCATACTGGATAATAAGAGGGTAGTAGCTGAAGGAAGTTTAGATGCAATTAAGGCGACTGACAATCTTTTTATTACAACCTTTTTTAAAGGAAGATAGCCATGAATAACCGTGTCAATTATACGCTGGTAGGCACTGTCGTACTGCTGCTGCTTGCGACGCTTGTTGTATTTCTCTACTGGATGCTCAAACCGACGCACAAAGAGGTGACAACACCGTATTATATCTATTTTACCGAATCGGTTTCGGGGCTCAACATTAATTCGGCGGTAAAATTTCGCGGCATCAGTGTCGGAAAAGTCAAACGCATGCGCATTAATCCTAAAAACAGCGAAGAGATAGAAATTTTAATAGAACTGCGTAATGACACGCCTATTAAGGTTGATACCGTGGCGACATTGATGTCACAAGGCATTACGGGGCTGAGTTACATTGACTTGAGCAAAGGGGGCAAAGACTCTCCGCTGCTTAAGCCCAAGCGTGACAATGAGATCGCCGTCATCAAGTCGGATAAATCACTGTTTGAGCGGCTGGAGAACTCGGTCGACTCCATTGGGACACGACTCTCTAAAACCCTCTACCAGACGGAGAAGCTTTTAGGGGACAAGAATCAAGAAGAGCTCTCAAATATTTTAATACGTACCTCTAATATTCTGGCTCAAATGGAACGGGCCTTAGATGATAAAGCGGTTGAAAACATACAGCAGACATTACACAGCAGTGCCAATATTACCCGTCGTATTGATCGTATGATGGAGCGTGTGGATGTTTTACTTGCCAAAGGTACGGCACTTGGAGCGATCATTGGTGACTCTGTTGCATCGGTAACAGAGAGTTTTGATGATATAGCTCAGAGTATGGAAAGTTTCAGGCGCAAGAATGAAGCGGGTGAGTACAGTGTCAAAGATGCCATGCAAAAACCGATGCAGCAGTTTGATATTGCAATGGTGGAGATGGAACGTCTGATGATCAAACTTGGTGCTTTACTCGAAAAAGTACAACGCAGTCCGTCCGATTTTCTGTTTGTAGAAGAGGCGACACAAAAAGGTCCGGGAGAGTAGTATGGTGTATTGGATCTCAATAATACTGGTTACGCTCATGAGCGGTTGTTCCATCATTAAAACCGTACCAAGCAAAAGTGAGTACCGTTTGGTAGTACCCGAAGTGACACCGGCGCATGACTCGGCATGTCATCAGAGTACGCTCAAGCTCGAACCGGTTCAAAGTGCCGATACCTTTTTGGAACGTCACATATACTATGTGATGCATGATATTGAGCAGTATCATTATACGCAGTCTTTATGGGCACAAAGCCCGAATCGTATGATTGAGCAGTTGATCAAACAGGTTTTGATTGAGCGCAATATGTTTGACAGTGTTCTGGACTATCGCAGTAATGCCGATACAACATGGCGGTATGAGGTACGCCTGTTAGACTTTATGCAATATTTTGAGCAGGACAGCTCCTCATATGTTAAGGTCTCCATAGATTTTGTATTGATTCAAAATATAGGACGCAAAGCGGTGGCGTCAAAACATCTTGAGCTGACCCTACCGACACAAAGCGCCGATGCCAAAGGGGGCGTGATGGCACTCAATGAAGCGCTAAAACGTATTATTTCTCAGAGTAACCAATGGCTTGAAGTGCAGTGCCGCCGCAATAAAGAAGGGAAATTATGAGTATGGATGAGGCATGTTACGCGCAACGACGCAAGCGACTTTTGGACCAGATTGAAGAGGGTGTCATACTCATTCCCGCGGCAACGCACTGTATGCGTTCTAACGATACGGAGTATCCGTTCCGTCAAAACAGTCATTTTTATTATCTGTGCGGTTTTGAAGAAGATCATGCGCTTTTGGTGTTACAACGTTCTAAAAAAGGAACCAAGCAGATACTGTTTGTGCAGAAAAAAGATAGAACCAAAGAGCTGTGGACGGGTAAGCGTCTGGGAGTTTCCGCTGCAAAAAAACGGTTTCGTGTCGATGCGGTATATGGTATTGACAACGTTGACAAGGTACTCTCTAAGCGGCTGCAAGGGGTAGCGTATCTCTACATTGATCTTTACGGTAACGAAAAATTTTTACAGCATATACATCAGTTATGTGCTACGTTGCATGCAGATCGCAGCGTCAAAGTATCGCCACAGAATTTTTTACATGTAAACGGCCTGATTGAGAAGATGCGGTTGATTAAATCTGATGCGGAGATTGTCCGTATTGAGCAGGCGCTTCACATTACCAAAGAGGCGCATGAAAAGGCGATGCATGCAGCACAAAAAGGGATGATGGAGTACGAGCTTCAAGCACTTATTGAACAGGTATTTAAAACACGCGGTGCCAAGAGTGATGCCTATACGACTATTGTTGCCGGCGGTAACAATGCAAATACCTTGCACTACATTGTCAATGACTCAATATTGAATGCGGGTGATCTGGTGCTTATTGACGCGGGGTGTGAATATCAAATGTATGCCAGTGATATTACCCGTACGTTTCCGGTATCGGGAATATTTTCACCGGCACAACGAGCACTGTATGAAATGGTGCTACAGGTGCAATTAGAGGTCATCAATGCCATTCGCCCCGGTATCAAGCGTTCTAAATTGCAAGAACTGTGTGAGGTAAAGCTTTGCAAGGGAATGATAGCGTTGGGGATTCTCAAGGGTTCATGTAAAACAGTACGTAAAAAAGGAAAACACAAAAAATACTTTCCTCACGGTGTGGGACACTGGATGGGTATTGATGTGCATGATCAAGCGCCGTATTATGATGATCAGGGTAAAGAGCTGCGGTTAGAGAGTGGTATGGTATTAACCGTTGAACCGGGGATTTATATTGATAAAAACGACAAAAACGTTCCTAAAAAATACCGTGGTATCGGTATTCGCATTGAAGATAATATTCTTGTTACAAAAACAGGATACCGCAACCTCTCTAAAGATATTGCTAAAAGTGTTGCGGAGATTGAAGCTTTATGCGTAGGAGTAACTCCAACCGGTTAACCCCTCGTCGCGGACCTCTTTAAATTGATCGGCATCGGCTTCAAAGTCAAAAATATACATCGGCACGTGAGGAATTTTTCGGTCATCTTTTTTGTAGAGGTGCATGGGCATGAGTGTCTCATGCTCTGTCTCTGCAAATGCAACCGCATCCACACCGCTGATGCGATCAATGACATTGACAATGCCGTATTGTGAACAGAACTTCTCAAAGACTGCGTCTTTGACCTCTTCAGGAAGCATTTGCGGCGTATTTAAAAAAATGGTAAAGTGAATCGGTGCGGGAGAATCATCACGTACCGAAGGTTGTGCCATAATGATGTATTCAACCCCTTCAAGGTGGTTGTGAATCTCCTCAAGACTCAAGTGTCGTGAGGCTTTGATTGCTTTTTTGTTAGAGTGCAACTAATGCTCCTTTAGTGTAAAATTAGGCTCATCCAGGAAATAGCCTTGCAGAAACTTCGCACCGCTTTGTTGTGCGTAGAGTAGCTCTTTTTCGCTTTGAATGGTTTTAACAACGACGTCAATATTCATATTTTTAGAAAGCTGGATGAGCTTATAGGTGTCATTATTGACGGTAATGTAATCGAGTTTAAGCATATCGGGACCTAAGTAGAGGATCTCTTTAAAATCAATGGCCTCAATGTCAACATTATCGAGTGCAATGTGAACGTGAAGGGATTTGATCAGATCAAACTGTTTTTTTATCTGCTCTTTAGCAATGGTATTGCGATGATTGAGTCCGTTGATTTCCATACAGAGATATGTTGCGATTGCCGGAGCATTGCGTAACGCTTCTTGTAAGGTCTCCATAAAAGCGTCATGACAGAGTGTTGTGACATGAATATTGAGGTGTAGTGTTACGTGATGTTTTTGAATCAGTTCAACGGCTTGGTGCAGCATGAAGGTATCGAGTGCGATAGCAACGGGATCATCGATGATGAGATCAATAAAATGGTTTGCTCGAATGATCTCTTGTTCGGGGGTTACAATGCGGGCAAAAAGCTCGTAGGCATGGATGCTCATATCGTCAGTGGTATAGATAGGCTGAAACATCGGATTGATACGGTGTTCTTTCAGTGCCTCTTGAAGCTCAAAAATAATACGGGATTTTTTACTGGAGTTAAAACGACCGTGTTCTTCGGCGTTTACACTGTTCGTCTCTATGTGTTGCAACTCTTCTTGAGCTTCTTCAATAGCTTCTTGAAGGCTCTTTTTCGTTTCGGGGTGACGGTTTATGACAATCTGTAAGTCGATGTTAATGTAGAGCCCTTCGGCAATAATGGGTTGTTTGGAGATGGACTCACTAATCCGTGATGCTAAAATGTCGGCTTTTTCATCTTTTTTTCTTTTATAAAAAACAATAAACGTAGCCCCTTCAAAATGGACAAAAATATCTTGACGCCGCGTCACACGAAGAATTCGGCTGGCCACCGATTGTAAAATAATATCGGTAATTTCATGGTCATAACGTGTTTTAATAGCCGTAAAATCATTGATACGCAGTAATATTATTTGATAGTAATTGGCGTCAAGAGTCTTCATGACTTCATGATAGTAACGTCTGCTAAAGACTTGTGTTGTCGGATCCGTCACACCGTCATCGCGCTGTCGGTAGAGAAAAAAGAGCCGAATATAGGCGATGACTAATAAAACAATGAGTAGCAACGTAATGGTAAAGCTTAATTCATTTAGGGGATTAATAATTGCTTCTATCTGCTGGAAGGGTTTGTCGTTAAGTTGTAATACAAAGAGCAAAGGGAGTGTTGTTTCATGAATAACGGGTATGAGAAGATACTCTTGGTTGTTTTTTGTAAACAGAGCGCTTTTTTGTGTTGTATAGCTCTGCATCAAGGTGGTGTTTAAGTGTTTAATATCAGGTATGTCAACCGTTTTGGGTACGGTAGCGATATTTTGAAACGTGTTTCCTTTTTTTTCAATCAATGCGATACCGGTAATGGTGTCAGATAAAAACAGGGCAAGTAACTTTTGATTGTCTGTTGCGGCTTCATGAGGTACGGCATATTGACCCGACTCTCTGTGAAGGTAGCGGGCTATGCTGTAAAACTGTTGTTCGGTTGTATGTAGAAAATTTTTATATGTGGTTTGATGTATTTTTGTCATGGTTGAGGTGTAGTCCTGATAAACAAAAATCAACATTAATGCCATTGTTGGCAACAGGACTAGAAAGATGACGGAAAATTTACCAAGTTTTAGCGGTGCTAACATAAGAAAACTTTACTTTTTAAGTAATTATAACATACCCTTAACAACAGTAGTAATTCCTACATGTAAATTATAGTGAGCAATAGGAAAATCGTCATCTCTGTTTTCCAAATTGATCATGTAGCCGCTTAAATAGGTTCCAAGTGTTTCAAGCGAAATGGGTGCGTACGTATTGCAACGTGCCGGATCATAATCGGTATTTTTGAGTGCATGCGCTTCGTTGCTCTCTTGAATCGTAAACGCAAGGAGTTTGAGAGATACCAAGTCGCACCATGCCAAAAAAAGTTCCGGAGTGAGCGTTTGCGCCACACGCCCTTCAGGGGTAAAGAGTAGATGCTGTTCGCGTAAAGGTATGAGTACCGATACAATGGCCTTTACAAAAGGTACGGTTTTTTCCGCCCAAAAGGGAGCTTCTTCACTTTGAGCCAGTGCATCGGTAACGGTAGCAAGAATTGTTTCTTGTGTAGCAGTGTTAAGTTGTTGCGCCAAAGAGTGTGCCATGGAGTCACCTTCGTAAAGATTTTGTGTAAATGTAGCACTTTTTGTATAATGCGCACTTAAAAAAATATGCTAAGGTTGTGTATGAATAAAAGTGTAGTAACGAATGTTGTCGCCATAGCGGTGATTGGGCTTTCATTAGTACCGGCACTTGAAAGTTTTGCAAAACCGCTTTTGTTTGCCGGACTTTTTGCACTTTCGGGTGCTTTGACCAATCAGCTTGCCATTCACATGCTTTTTGAAAAAGTACCTTTTTTGTACGGTTCAGGTGTCATCCAAGAACGTTTTGAAGCGTTTAAAGAGGCAATTCGAACGTTAATGATGACACAATTTTTTACTAAAGAGCAGTTAGAACGCTTCTTTGAAGCTGAAGAGAAAAAGCTGGATTTAGCACCTGTTGTAGCATCTACCGATTTTTCACCGGCATTTGATGCGCTCTCAAAAACTGTGATGGAATCGAACCTCGGGAGCATGCTCAATATGTTCGGCGGCGAGCGTGCGTTAGAGCAGTTACGTGATCCGTTTACCCGAAAAATGAAGCGTGCCGTGGTTAAAATCGTGCAGAGCAAAGCATTTGAGACGCAACTGCTTCACCACCTTCAGCACTCTTCGTTGAGCGCGGATCTGATTGCGTCGATTGAACAGATTATTCAAAAACGTCTGGATGAATTAACACCTGTAATGGTTAAAGAGATGGTACATGCGCTTATGCGTGAACATTTGGGATGGTTGGTTGTTTGGGGTGGTGTCTTTGGAGGAGTTATTGGATTAGTGTCATCTTTCTTACTTTAGCCCTTATTTTAGGGCTTTAAGTTTTCTTTTTTGAGACCGCCCCACATTTTTTTACTACAAATGGTATGGAAGTTGCATTTTTTTGATTAAGTATGCAAAACTAATGCGTACACTTTTAGAGAGTAAGAACTTCTCTACAACAAGTTAAGCACTCAAAATTCTCTTCACAGTATCCTGCATAGCACTCTTAAATGCATCATCTTGCGAAATCATTTTGTAAAGCTCTAACTCGCTTCGTCTTTGTTGGTTCATCACCTCATCAAATATTTTTACATAGGCTAAATCTCTAGTATGTGTATCAGGATTATCTACATATTTACTTTGAAAATCTGGATGTTCCTTCATCTTTTGAGCCATGTTTATAAATCTCACTCTCTGTTCTTCTGGTGTTGCATCCCATCCTTGAAACCATCTTTCGTTAAAACTATTGATAATTTCATCCAAAGGGTCTTTCTCTTCATCTGCACCATGAACACCTCTAGGATTTGGATTTTGTGGGTCAAGTTGGGTTTCACTCTCATCAAGTCCAACACTCGCATTTAACTTCACTCTCTCAAGCCCATAGGTAGATAAATCAACAGAGTTTAAAAGCTCATCGAGTAAATCTTGATTTTTATCTTTTATAATAAGCTTTGGTATTAAAAACTTCAAAAACCAAAATAGCTTTTCCCAGTTCACTATCTCATAGGGCATAATGGAAGCCATCTGTCCATATATTTTTACAAACTGCTTCGCTTTAATTTTATAATCAGCTTTTTCTTCATCTTCTAGTTCTAAGCTCGTATTAAATCGTTCAGAAGCTGTATCTATAATAGGACTCAATTCACCTGCATCTACTCCATCAAAATATTTTTTTATAAAATCTTCTACTTCCTCCCACTCATAAACACCCACATCATCTAAAGCATCTTTTAACTCGTGCAGTACATTTACATCCGTAGCTTCACTTAAAGTCGTTGCCGTATAGAAAGGATCAAATGAAGCCTTGATATCTTCAATCTTATTAAAAAAGTCTAATACAAACAGATCTTCTGTTTTTTTACCCAGTTTATTTGCCGACCTATTTAGCCTAGAGAGTGCTTGAACGGCTAATACTCCTTGAAGTTTTTTATCTACATACATGGCAGTTAGTTTTGGTTGGTCAAATCCTGTCAAAAATTTATTGGCAACGACGAGTAATCTATACGCATCGCTGTCAAACTTTTCACTTATATCTTTACTAGCAAAGCCGTTAAGCTCATCTTCTGTGTACTCAACCCCTTTAAGCTCTTTCTTGCCCGAAAATGCAATAATCGCTTTAAAGGGATTTCCCATATCTTGTAGTTTTTTAGTTATCGCAAAATAATACAAAATCGCAGTTTGTATATCTTGTGTCACCACCATCCCTTTTGCTTTACCTTTAAGCTTTTTAGTATTTACGACTTTGTTTATAAAGTGATCAAGAATAATTGGAATGACCCCTATTTCATAGACACAAAATTAGTCGCCAACACCTCTTCTTTTTCAATGTCCGAGTAATATCTTATCTCAAAGTTATTTGGAGACAGATAATTCAGATAGCTATGCCGTCTTTTT
>Ga0256833_1001045_pt1 | contig 20904 bp, 23 predicted proteins | sample 356284metaG_FD_190535 | JGI IMG/M metagenome (GOLD analysis project Ga0256833, IMG submission 190535) | Hydrothermal vent microbial communities from Mid Atlantic Ridge, Atlantic Ocean - 356-284 | ecosystem: Environmental > Aquatic > Marine > Hydrothermal vents | place: Atlantic Ocean: Mid... | reverse complement strand
GAACTCGACAAAACCCCCGCAGGTGAACTTGCGGCGCGATCCGTCAAGCATCCGCCACGTGCCTGTAAACGGCGGCGGCGTGGGGATGGGGTCATCAGCCGGCAGCCCACGACACACCTGCTGCATGTCAAACAGGGCGTCAGTTACGGCAACGCCCTCAAAGGGCTTGGCCTGCTGTACTCGCTTGTGCTGGGTGATCGCGGCAACCGTGGCGGCGACCTCCTGCTCACGTGTCGGCTTGGAGGCCTCCTCCAGTCGCGCGATCTCGGCCATGGCCTTATCCGCAATGGGCTGCCAGTCGTCAAGGCTCTCAATCGCCTTGCTCGGGCCATCCTTGTACTCAATATGCCCGCTCGCCCCGTCCCACTGGATGGCGTGGACGCGCGGCATGGGCGGCATGGCCACCTGCACGCCTGTGCCGTCAATGATGACAACCCCGTCATCCGGGATAATTGCTACTCTCATTTTGCACCCCTTTGCGGAAGGATTTGCCCCGCCTCCTGCTCCATCTTCTCGCGGATCGAGTCTGCCCGTTTGGCATCGAACAGCACTGCTGCCTCTAGCGGCAGGTGGAGCTGGCGCTTGTCTTCAAAAAACAGCACCTGTTTGCCGTCAATGTACCCGTCACCTATCAGGTTCTTGGCCTTGCGCCAAAATAGCTGACCGGGCAGCCTATACTTCGCATTATACCGCATCAGATCACCTTCTCGATGTAAACCAGGGCCAGATACGCCGGCATGTTGTTGGTATCGCTCGGGCCGCTTGACGCTGTCTCAGGAGGATTGATCCAGTGGTTGTGGGCTACGCCATTGCCTGTGCCGGTGGTCATAGGGCTGAATTGGTAATCCCAGTCAGTCTGGGAGCTAGACTGGACATACCCGGTAGAACCCACCGTAGTGCCCCACCTATACTCATGCCAGTGATACGGAAGGTTGCTTATGGTCAGCGTCCTATCACCAGACGCAAATCCATCAATATCAACCTGGTGGGTGTGGCTGGTCGCATTGTTGCCGCCAACACTTCCGGCAGAGGCGTCACCAGCGACAAATCGCTTACCGGTAAGATTTGGTAGGTGGCGCCCAGACCCATCATACTTGCTCGACCCAGGGACATTGATCTCCGACCCGTCGCAAACATACCAACCATCAGGGTTGAGGAGGGCATTAATGGCTGCGACATCGTTGCCAAGCACATCCACCGGGGACCCGTTGACCGCATCAGCAAAATATACCCCAGACCATGGCACGATGGTGCCTGTCGGGATGGTATTTGTCTGCGGGACCCGCTGCAGTATCCACCGCAGCGGCCCGGTATATGCCGAACCTCCGCTAAAGTCTGGGGCGATGACATCCGGCACAGACTCGGCCGCTCCTGATCCAGCGTCGGCCTTATAAGTGTAGAGGTACGTGCCGGTGCATACCAGCGCTATATCACCGTCCTGTATGCCATTGCCACCATTTGCCAGCGTCACGTCAAGGGCATCGAGAGCCCCAGCTCCGCCGCCGGTGAGCGTATCAAACGCGTTGCCGTAATACGCCATCAAAGCACCTCGATAATTTGGAAATCAATTGCCGAATGAGTCGGGTATGCGTGCCGCCCACGCGGCATGGCCTGTAGTCTCCCATAAAGCGTCCACTGTCCAGGAATATCAGTCATCTGGAACATCATCGGCGTCTTGCCCGATCTGCGGGCTACATCCCGCATCGCACGCCAAAACCAATCATCCCGCTTGAGGATAACTGTGCCGGAGAAGGTGCGCACAATATCGCGCTGCTTGTAAAAATACGATCCATTGGCAAGCAGTCTCTCGATCGAGTAATCGTGCAGGCCCTCCTCAAGCGGTCGTTGCAGGCCTGGGAAGTCGATGTACTCCCCGACAACGGCCACCCCGGCAGAAAGTATCTCTGGCTTGCCGGCGTCCTTATACAGCGTCACCTCAATTGTAACTGATCCAGAAAATTCCGCAAACTCCACCCACAGCGTCGCCTGCCCGTCAAAAGATGTAAATTCAACCTTTGTGTCAAGCTTGCTTATGCCCTGATCCCATTCGACGTTCGACCAATCCACATTCGACCAGATGATCCCGGACGGATCGTTAACGCTGATCGCCGCGTGGTCAGCAACTATGCCAACCATCCCAAGCCCGCCGGTCTTTCCCTTTGCCGTTATGGTCAGCGTCGCCGAGTCCACACTGGCATCCGCTGCCTGCCACTTTTTCTTCGGGTGCTGATCCAGCAGATTTGACGCCGGATACGTGGCACTCTCGCTCGATGCGGTGACAGTGTCTATCGCATTATTGCGGATTACTTTCACGATATGCCCCCATCACCGGTCAGCGTCACCTGGTAGGCGTCAAAGTCAATCACCATGCCGCGCACCCGCAGCCAAACGTTTACAGGCCGCATCCTGGCCTCAGATACCAACTCAATCCGCTGACCAAACTTCGGGAATGTCCCGAGTGGCATCTTTACCGTGATCTGTGGGGCCTCCATGATCTGCTTGATGCGGTTGAGTCCCTTGGTCAGCTCGGCAGCGTCGGTGTTAAACACCGGCGTAATCGACATATCCTTGCCCACCGCCAGGCTGCCAGCAACAGAGGTGTCCCCACAACGGAAGTTGGATACTGGGGAGTTATACCTGATCTCCGTCGAAAAAAAGTCGAACTCGTCAATCGTCATAGTGCCGTTGTCGGTGAACATGTCTACCAGCACCATGGACAGGCCGTTACCGTCCATTACGTCGCGGTAGAACATATGCGTTCCGGCGGCGCAGGTCTTGGACAAGCTATCCAGCACCAGCTGATCCCCTGTGTCCGTGTATGAGATTAGAGGGGCATTAGTGTCGTCCCCCAAGGCGTAGCTAGCGCCGAGATTTGGGTCAATGCTTGGCGCATTGCCCACAAACAACCCTGTTTGGCCTGCTATGGCCCCGTCATACACGTGATCCGTAAATCTGCCAGTAAACTCACGCTCGTAAAGCTGGTACACAATGCCGTCTACCCGGTCATCAGTACAGACGGCGGTGCCATCCAGCAACGTAATATAATCAAGGTCACCGACATGGTCCGCCCAATATACCGTGACCGCAAAGCTCTTTGGCGGGGGCCAGTCATCAAGGAATGCGCTCGGCAATAACTCCATGCGCCCGTATTGCGGCCGGACATACCCGCCATAAAGACTGTCCATTGCAAACTTAAACTGCCCGAACGAGGCAATATGCGGCTCCCAGAAATGCGAATCCGTCGCTGTGGCCTCATTGCTCACGCGCCTGATGCCGGACGGAAGATGCAGCTCAACCCACAGCATAAGCAACCCGCCCTGTCACGCCCCTGGCCTCGCGGTCGGCAACGTGCCTGTCCACGACAGGAATAATCACGTCCTCGACGCGCTTGCCGGCAACGTAATTGTGCAGGTGTACCACGATCTCTCCGCGATTCTGCCCTGCTACCAGTTTTTTGATGCCCTCGGCCATCTCGGCAAAGGCTCCGGATCCGCCAGGCAGAGGAGCCAGGATTTCCGGGCCAGCCTCGCCAAACAGATGACGGCCGATGAGGGCCGGTTGCTCAAATACTCCGCCTGTTGCATGGCCCAAGATTCCGCCGCTTGTAATATTTGGCCCCCAGCCGGAATCCTCGCCGCCGCGCGCCCACCAAAACTGTGACGATACATTGGATGCCCCGGTCACCGATGCGGTTGCGTGAGCATCGCCACGGACCTCTACGTCAAGAGTAGCCTTGGCGTTCAGGTCCAGCTTGGTCTTGCTGAGCTGGTTAACCGCGCCCACCATGGCCATCGTTGCCTCATCAGCCGCAGACGCACCAAGGCCGAGTGACTTAAACTGCTGCTCAAGCGCACCCAGCGCCTCTGCGTTGCCGTTGGCTGCCGATGTCGCCAAATCCCACATGGATGCCGAGGTGTCTACGGCAACATCAAATCCGGCAGCGGCGTCCACAAACGAGTCAATGCTACCTATCGATCCATCAATCTTTAGGGCCGCCGCCGCCCAAGCCTCCCCGACATCGTTGCCGAGATACTCTATATATGCCCACGTGGAATCGAGCTGCGCTGCAAAATTCCTTTGTGCCTCCTCGGCATACTCTGAGGCATACTCAGAGTCATTGAGAGAGCTATTGTATTGCTTCAGCTTGAGGGCGGCATCACCGGCAAAAAGTGCCGTGCGCTCCAGCGCCTTGTGGACATCAACAAGCGGATCTTCCGTAACCTTGGTAACCTTCAAGTCGCGGCCTGCCGATGTCGGTATCGTCCAGGACGGATGCTCCTTGTCGAAAAGACTGCCGATTAGGTTGATCGCAATCGGAGCGGCTGCGAATGCTAAAGCTGTGCCAAGTCCAGCGGCCGCCGCGCCCATCCCGGCAGACGCTCCAGCTCCGCCAGCACCAGCAGCAGATGCACCAGCCGCGATGCTCCCGGCCTGCGGGAGCCCAAAAGATGCCATCCCGCCTATCGCTCCGCCGGCACCGGCTGCAGCCCCGCCTGCACCAAGGGCGACGCCCGCCCCGCCAGCACCAAGCGCGACTCCGGCCCCGGAGACATAAGGTGCAATTGTCGCCTGGCCGCCGATCCCGAGCCAGCCGGCTGCGGCACCAATCCCAGACTCTACAGCATCAGAAACCCCACCAAGCCCCAGTGCCCCTGCCAGTTGCGAGGCGATTTCCCCGCCAAGACCGCCACCAGTTAACGGAATAACATAGAACGGAGAGCTAACTGCCCCTGTGGGTCTATTTAGCCCAGACATCAGTCCGGTTAAAGAGTCGAACGCCCCGCTGAAATTACCAGACAGCAAGGATGAAAACATATTACCGACAGCGCCGAAACCCTGCCCAGAGGACATCGACTGGATCAGGTTATCCCCAATGGCCCACACAACATCCACAGTCCAATTAACAGCGCGCTCAAGCAAATTATCAAGCACCCCTTGCCAGATGTCTCCAAGTCCGTCCCAGCCATTCTTGATGCCATCAATGAGGGAGTCACCAAGCGCATCATGAATATCCTTGGCTGTTTCAAATCCGATGCTGCCTAGTGTCTCAAAATTATCAGCAATATCAACTAACCCGGCAGACCAACCTTGTGTAAATGATTGGGAATCCTTAGCATAAGAGATCAACTTAGAATGTGCCGACTGAATGGCTGACTTCACATTGTCATAAGTAAAGACAGACTGCACCAGTAGCTCATTAAATTCTTTTAGCTTTTTATTGGCTATGGCTTGAGATTCAGCACCACCTTTCATAAGTGCCTTATAATCATCAGTACCTTTGAACTTCGCCAACTCGTAGTTAACTTCAGCGTACAGTGTAGCAATACCTGTAAGTTGCTGCTTCTTTATTTTTGCGTTACGCTCTTCAATCTTATCCTGTAATGCTTGCTCATGTTGGGCCTGAATGAGTGCATTTTTAGCGTTCAGCGCATCAAGCTCTCTCCTTGTCTTTTCAGCATAGGCTTTTGCGAGCCGTTGCACAGCCTCACGATATGCCTTAGTACCAAGCACGCCTTTATCCAAACCAGCCAGATACTTGTTAAACGCTTCGGTATTCTTAGCGATAATCTTATGTTCATCACTCATACCACCGCTAGCAACAGTAGCATTCAATTCACGTATCTTTTTATCTACACGAGATATGGCGTCAATCTGTGCCTTTGTCGCTTTAGAATCGGCATCCTTAGCCTTAGCTAACTTAGCCTGTGCTACTGCGCCATATATGATCTCGTTCTTTATCTCCTCCAGCTTATTACGATAGGCTTCCCCGGACAGCCCAGACGCATCCAGGGCCTCCTTGGCCTCTCTGAATTGTTTGTTAAGCTCCCGCTGTACCTTCTCAGTCTCAGACATACTCTGGACAGCATTAAGCGTCTTGTACTTTCCAAGAAGCTTATTAAGATTATCCCGCGCTGCGGAGTAATCTTGCACACTGACAGTAGTTTTGGCAATTGCATTTGCCTCTTCTTTGAAGTCCGCCGCATCACTACGTGTTAGAGCAGCCAAGCGCTTCTTTGAATCAGCTAATTGACGATAAAGCCCATCCAAATCCTTTTCCAACGCCTGACGAGTAGAAGTAACAGCCCAATTCGTGAGCATTGCGGGGATAAACCTATCCTTATTGGCTGCGTCGTCTATACTCTGATAGAAATCCAGCATCTTGCTCTTTGACGCTATGATTCTCTCTATCCCGTCTATCTGCTGCTGCAATACACCAGTATTATCGCCGGCCTTCTCCCCAAACCACAAGAAATTCTTATCGCTCTGCCCGACCTCAGTAAATACACTCAATGAATCTGCCAGCTTTGCGATCCCCTCAAAGGTCAACTCAGCCATCCCGAAAAAGATGTCTGACATGAATTTTATGGAGGTCTTAAAGCTGTCATCAGTAACTATATCACGGATACGGCTAAATATACTTGTGACAGTCTCTTTATCGAACGCGTCGATCAACCCCCTTTGTATCTCTGCAGAAATCTCTTTGAGCTGTACTCGGGTCGTCTCTGACAGGTCCTTGAACACCCTGTCAATCAATGTGACACCTTCCGCAGCTTCGGCAACCTGCTTCTTAAAATTAGCGAAACTGCCTGACATTATGGAATCAAGCATCTTAACGCCAGCCTTCATACCACGGAATGAAAACAGGTCATACAGTATCCTAATACGATCAGCGGCAGGAAACTCCTTTAACGCTTTGCCAAGTCCACGGAAGAGGGATTCAAAATCTTTTACTTTACCACTAGACGTAATAACATTGAGCGACTTCAACATGCTGTTCAGTTTCGCTGTCACCTTGTCAGTAGGGTTCAGCAGTCTGAAAATGGCTTGTCGAAGAGATGTGCCAGCTTTCGACCCTTTAATACCACTCTCAGCCATCATCGCAATGGCTGTCGTAATATCAAGAAACGACTGATGAGCAGTAAGAGAGGCTTCAGTGAGATATGTCAGTGATAGTTGCAGATCATGAAATGACTGCGGAGATTTAAGGGCAGCGGCGGCCATATAATTGAGCATCTGCGTCATGGACATGCCATCACGAGAAAAAGCCCGCATTTGCGTAACGGCAAGCTCTGCGGCTTGCCCAAGGTCCATCTCAGCCACAGTGGCAAACCTGGCAAGATCGGGAATAGCTTTCAAAGACTCCTGCACACTGAAACCTGCTTTAGCCAGCACTTTCATACCAGATGCCAGCTCTTCAGGGGTGTGCGCCACATTCTTGATTTTCAGCAGACTATTTTGATATTCAGCAAGAGACTGCGACTGGTCCTGAATAGACCGTGTGTATGTAGTGAGATAATCAAACGCCTCACCCGCGCTATATACAGAAGAAATGAGTTTCTTGACTCCGGCAGCAGCGGCAAATCCGGCAAGCATCGGACCAATTTTACCGTATGTCAGCCATAGCTTTCCGAAACCACCAGCAGCACCACGTACAGCAGACCCAAGGTTAGTCTGGGCAAGCGCCAATTCTTTAGTGGTCTTGACTTGCTTCTTCATCAGCAGGTTTGTCTTGCTGACATTACGCTCATACTGACGCAACGATGCCGCTGCTGTCTTTATAGACGCAGCGGCATCGCGCCATACACGCTCCTGCTCTTTGCTGACAGCAGAGAAAGTACGCACACCACTGGCCACATTATCAAGTTGTGCAGACAGCTCCCGCAACGGCCTTGTGTCTACTTGTGTGCGTACCCGTATTGCCATTTGCTACCCTATATTCACACGTTTTCCAGCAACCAACTGCTTTTGCTTTGCGTCCTCTTTCAAGGCGTCCAGCACCGTATTGGCTATCAGCCGGACCTGTGTGGAAAACAGGATGCGCTCATCATGGTCAATATTGAAATCATCCATGGCGAGAGCAATGGCTTGCATGTTCAGCCCCACAGCACCAGACATACCCATGATCCATTGATCACTGACATAACTGTACAGCGTGACAAACGGAACGTTCCCAGGTAGCAGATCAGGTCTACATGAGCTGCACGGCGTATCCTTTCCAGAATCAGCGTACACCTGTTCGCAAACCTCACAACTTGTCCTCCCAGCTCCGCTTAACCACACGCTGTACTCAATCAGTTTTTTTCCAGGTCAGCCTCCTCTTCCACTTCTTTTGCCAACTCGGCCCTGAACTTCTCGACCTGGTCATAAAACCAATCAAAGTCATTGTCAATCTTTGCTATATTGTCTTTGGTGCATTTCATCGGCTTCCCATCGACATCCTCAAACCCTTGCAAATCAGTGACACACGCCCACAGGATTTTCAGTGGACGCAACCTTCCATTTGGCCGAATCTCGGTAACAATCTCATCATCAACAACCCTACCTACAACCTGATTCACTTCGGCCTCAATCCGACGAATGTCCCCATGCTTCAAGTGCAAAATCTCGACTTTGGCCTCACCCGAAGGGTCCTGAGGGAATGCAAACCATTTCTTTTTCTTCGCGGTCAGTTTAATCATTTGTCTCTCCTATGTGCGGTAGGTATTTGAATATGCGCCCCTCACCAATGCCCACCGCACCGGAGAGCAGCGGCTCAGGGCGCACCTTTACAGATTATACAAGGCCAGCAACAACCAGCGGGGTGCCAGCATGAATAGCCGTATTGGCCACGCCCGTGAACGTAGGCACGCTGTCCGCGTCCCCATCACTGGCCAGCGTAATCACGGTATCTGTAACACTGGCGATCTTGCAATGCAGCGGATTAAGGTTATTCACATGATCCAGGATAATCGTATCCCCAGCAGCAAAACCACGATCAGTAACAAAGTTCATTGTGGCACCTGAATCCGTGATAGTGGCACCACTGCCCGCGTCGGCAGTAAACGCAAGATCGGCCCCAGAAGCATGCTTCTTATACAGAATAGACGCGCCGCCCGGCAGGATGGAGATACTGCCTGTGAGCAGCTCATTCTTATTAGCCGTCGGGCTGCTGAATGTGCCTACAGTATAGACAGCTTCAGGGTCAGAAATAAGGTCAAGAGCAGCGAAGTCACCCTCAGTCTTATAGTCGATATAAAATCGCAGGTCATTAACGGTAACGCCATTAACAGACAGCTCCTGCAACTTCTCCTGAGTAGCGTCATCAGGGATGAAGTTATATGACAGCGATAATTCTTCCCACGTGCCCCCAGTAGCCAGTAGAGTGCCGATCCTGACACCCATGGTATCTACCGTCACATTGGACGCCTGAAACCCGAGCGGCAGGGTAATGCTTGTCAGACCCTTAATTCGGATCTCATCAGACTTACCTGCATACAGCACAATGGCACAATTATTGGCAACTTTTCCCTCAGCCATGACATCCTCCGATAATTCTTATGGTTTGTGCACAAATCACAATTGTTCAATGTCATGTTAGCACAACAAGAAAAACAGGCAATAGCGCCAACAGTTTATTTGTGCTATCATGCCCACATCATACATATAATAAACATACAGGGATAAAAAATGAGCAAAAAACTCATAAGAAAGAACTTTCTGATAGGGCCTAAAACATGGAAGGAAGTAGAGCGCTTAGCTCAAATAGAAGAGAGAACAGCAAGCTCATTAGTGCGAGAAGCAATACGGAATTTACTGATTCTCAGGAGGCAACAGCCCGTTCTTTACGACCCAATAGAAGATACTGTCAGACACCGGACCTGAATCGGAAGGCCAACATGAGACCCGACCAACCCTCAAAGGTCCTGACAGTGTGAATTGATGGGGCGAATACGAATACCCCAGAAGAGGCATACTGGGCAGCAAGTTCTTGCATGATAGCGTCAGCATATTCAGACGCAGACTTCATGCCATCTCCATCCTGAACATAGAAAGTGACGCTCATAATACCATGCGCCTCCGTATCCGAATCACCAAGCATAGCCTGCTCAGCACCCTGAAACACAAGCTCCACACTCACGAATGGGTCACGCTGACGGTCAATATCAACCACGGCATGGTTTGGATAATTGCACAAGACACCAGGATACAAGGCATCGTGCGCTGTTTTGAATACGGAGATAAGCGACTGTCGTATGCTCTCTAGAGTGCTCAAATGTCCACCATTTGCAAATCAAAACTTATACCAAGCACTTTAACCTTAAATCGCTCAAACGCCATGCCTGGCTCATTCACACTACGCAACGGTCCGTATTCAGCAAAGAACGCTGACTCCGCATCATTCCATATCACAACATCTTTTATGCGATACAGATCAGCAATCTCATCCAGCCTTCCAACATTAGCGCTCAATGCAACCCCAACAGCAGCCATGTGCCCCCTCACAAGCGCATTCTTCTTACTGCGCTTCGGCTGCTCTCGCACACCACCGCTTGACTCACCAAGCGACATATTCCATGATGCAGCGGCAGTACCAGACCACTGCGGAGTTTCAATTACCAACTCCTCGAATGCCTTGTACAGTTCCTTGGTATACCTGTCGCCTATCTGCTTGAATACAGCCCTCTTAGTATAATGAATCTGCCGTAATACCTGTGACGCATTGATGGAAAACACGTTACACCCTACAATGAGCTTCGTAATATACGCCACGGTCAGCAACACTGACCACGGAGTAATCACCAATTTTATCGCCAACACTGATAGCTGCATCAGACTTCAATACAGAGATAGACACGTCACCAGGTAGCACCTCTGGATGCGCAGGCGATACCCAATCATACGTCTTATACAGGCTCATCACAAAACATTTCACGTTCAGATACGTTTGCGCTGTTGTAGATTCACCAACAGGATCATACGTATCAGCATGTATAATGTCGAAATACTGAATAGGATCAGGCACAGCCACAGCCTGTGCATAATTAAACCCCGCGCCCTCGCTCAACATATCAGTGATAAACCTGTAATATACCTCATCAGCTAAAAGAATGTCGCCAGCCTTCGCCGGATCACTCGCTGCAGGCATAAACACCTCAACTCTGTTGAAATAGTCCGCCTTCTCCTCTTTCACAGCATCACGAGCCACAAAATACAGAGCAATGCTGACACTGGCTCCGGCTTGCGTATCATCCAGCATAACCGCAGGGCTGCCTATAACACCCCCAAAGTCAACAGGAGCAGCCGGATATTTATGACGAATCTCCGTATTCCTCCAGAAATCCACATTCCGCAGACCAACGATATAACTATGACCCTCCTGCACAGACCGCACTACACCACTACTGCCCATATAGGTTCCAGGCAGAACCTCAAATATGCGCCAGCGAGCTGTTGTTGACGTGTTCGCCACATCGTTGAATGGGCGCACATGAGCAAAGAACCGCACCGAATTATCGGCTGCATCCATAAATTCAGTAGTGGCAAACTTATCAACCAGTTTGGCGAGCCTCAAGACGATCTCCCAGTCACCACGTCCACGCTTGGAGAAGCCGCAGACAGCCCTACAAAACCACTTCCACTACTGTACTGTCCAAAGGACTCACGTATACGCAACAGATACGCATCAGAAGTATCAGCAATACTCTGGATCACCTTGAGATACGCAGACTCTGATGAAAACCGTGTCTGCGTGGCTTTTCCATCCGTCTCTTCTTTCGGCACACGTATACTGAGCGTGGTGGCAATATACCAAGCGAACCGTGCTACCGCATACACAGAAATGAGGGCCTGCAGCCTTTGCTGATCCTTGCTCTTGTTCTGAAGTCCATGCAAGTAATCAAACCATTCTTCAAGATCCCGCTCAGCAGTGTCACCAGGTAAAGCTCCCGTTACAGCAGACAGATCTAGCGACAGCCGGGAGAACAGGACCTCAGAATCCATATCCTCATCTGGTAACTCGAACTTATCCACCCCAAGCAGGACTCGAACATCGTCATATGATCCGTATTTCAATATGGATGCCATCAGATTTCAACAATAAGCCCAGCGTCAATCTGTGACATCAACCAGGAATCATCAGGATCGAGCAACACACCGGGGCCGCCCACAGGAATACGCACCTGTGCAAACGGATGATACATAGGCCCCTTTACGGCCACAAACTTCGGCACCCGCTTCTTGGCTGTCCTCGTTGCCTGCTTAGCCTCAACAGGCTGTTTCCTCCGTCTCCTCATCTCTACCATTACAACCTCCAGAAATACATGAGAAAGGGCCGAGTCACCCCGGCCCTTTATTGGTTACAGAGTAAGGCTCAGAACACTAAACGCATCGTCAAAGATGCGGATCATGATCTCGCCATAAGACACAACAAAGCCAGTACCACGCCGCATGACAAACCGTTCTACATCACTGTACGAAGCAGCAGCAGAGATGATCTTCTGGATAGCCGCAGACGAATCCAGACCCAAGATGGTATTGGCAGGCCAAGCCACCATGTCAGGGTCAACAATGTAAATCCGCACAGAATCTACCAAGTTGGGGTAAAACACACCCTCACGAACAATGCGCCGATCAGTCGGATAACTGTCATTCAGCAACAGCCTTCCAGTACGATGCTCGATAGCCCGCGCACCGTCATAGTCAGTCACAACGTGAGTAATGACCCGATGCGAAATACCCTGATACAGCCACTTCTCATAAGCCAGGTCAGTAAGCTCACCAGCAGCCGAAATGCTGCTGTCAAGAGTCACAGCCTTGGTCTGCGAAAGCGCCGCAGTCATAGAGGCAATATCGGGATTGCCATTCAACAGCCCAAGCAGGTCTTCACCAGCCTGCTTGAAACCCTCAACCTCACGCTGCCGTGTGAGCGCCAGCCCAACGAGATCCAGAGTAGTGCCAATAGTTGCCTGATCCGAAATTTCAACCGCAATCGGCTTCTCAGGAATGGCAAGCTGACGCTCACTGGCCGTGATGCTCAGTACAGTAGACGGTTTGGCAAGCTGTGCCCTGGGCTGCGCCCGAGTACCCTCGGGACCGCCAGCACGCTCGTAACTGATGACAGGCTGCTCTGCCCTGAAACCCGGTACAGTAGTAGTCATTGCCACCATCTCATTGAGAGCGGATACAGCAGACGACCGGTCAACAGTCATCTTGTTCTCAATGAACTGCAGCATATAGGCGGGAAACAGCAGGCGGGACTGTACCGGAGTGGTCTCGCTCGTTACCGGACCAGCCGACATATCCAGCGGACCATCAAGGACATGCTTGATCGGGGTGGACCTGATAGCATACGTGCTATCCTCCCCGGCAATCAGACCAACAGAAGCACACATCTGACTAAATGTGTCGTGCTGACTGTCTGCCATGGTGGGGTACTGAGTATTCAGATAGCCACGCAGAGTCATGTTGCTTTCCTGCGCGGCCCGCCAGTGGGCCATGGTCAGAGTCACTTCCTGCCGCTGCCCAGATGCGTCAATAAACGAAACCTTATTCTTCATATCAAAATCTCCTTAACATTTCTCAATGACAGCGGTGGTATCCCCGTCCAGGCCAGTCCCGGAAACAACACGCCAGTTGATCGCAAAGATGCTGGCAGCCAGCGAAGCTACATCAGCAGTGGCAAGCGTATGCGCCTGCACCTTACCGAGCCCATTGGCCTCAGCAGTACCAGCAGCGGCCGGTGTAGCGGCCGCAACCAACGAACCAACAGTGGCAGCACCAGAAAGCTCTACCCTGACATAACCATCAATCTGCACTGACCCAAAAGTATACCCATCCTGCGTCTCAGGGTTGATGCCTACCAAGAAACCGTCAATCTGGTCTCCAGCAGCACACAGGGAATACGTGTCAGCAGCTGACAGTTTAACCGGCTTGCCAATATCAGCATCAGTAAGTCCTCCGCCATTGGCCACAGTGTCAGTACCCAGTTTTGCGGATACAATGGTTGCCCCAGCTACGGGCTGAATCTTAAAGCTCATACCTTCCTCCTGTTAGATTCCAACAGCCCGCAGCCGGGCCTTTTCAATGCTTGTAACCTTCGCTTCCTTCTTCTCTTCTGTCTCCTTCCCCGGACCAACGCCGCCTGCCCTAAAACTCTTCTTAAACTCCTTGTCCAGAGCCTTATACTCAGCTACCAGAGAGGCAACAGGAAACTCAGCCATGTCAACTGCAGCCATACCCAAGGCAATTCGCATTGTCTTGATCCTGTCCACGGCAATCATCCGCAGCGGATCGGTGTCGGCCTCTTCGACCCTCTGCTCCAGCTCCTCAACTCTGGCCTTCAGTTCATTCCGCTCAAGCTCCACCATGGCAAGGCTGTGAAGGGCATCCTCAAGCTCTATCTGAAGGCTGCCCTCAGCAGATTCCTCAGAATCACCGCGCTGCCCCTCAGTGTTAACCTCAGCTACCGCGCTAGCTGGCTCATCAGCCCCACCTTCGTCCTTTGTTGCCGCGTAAGCATCGTCAGACACAATCTCCATGGTCTCCGGGTCTGCCCCGCTAGCAACCGCAGCCTCGAACATCTCTGCCGTCACCTTTTTCTTCATGCTTCCTCCAATGTCCATCATTGCAGATAATCCGGCAAACCCCGGACCCTCATCCAACGCCATGTCTAGCGCACTAGCCATATCTGACGAGCTCGTCTCGGCGTCCCCAACCATACGAACAAACGTATCAGAAAACACACCGACACGGTCAACCAGCCCAAATCTTTTCGCCTGTCCAGCAAGAAATACGTCGCCAGACCACACATCCTCAGCAACATCCTCACGAGTCACCCTGACCCTGTCCTGAAACAGTGTCGCCACCTCATCCACCTTCGCCTGCAGCAGCTTCTTGTCCTTCTCACTCAAATCCTTATATGGACCGCCCACGGCCTTCTTGTCAGCAGACTTGATAACCGTAACCTTGATGCCGGCTTCTTTCAGCAGCTTCTCCATAGACCCATGGACAACCAGCACGCCAACAGACCCTACCTTAGCTGTTTCGGATGCCACAATCTCGGAAGCACCAGAGAATATCCAGACACCAGCGCTTGCCAGCATCCTCTTGGTATGCACGGTCACGGGCTTAGCCGCATTCAGCCTATCAAAAGCTGCCGTAACATCACTGATACCCGCAACAGCCCCGCCAGGCGTATCCACCATGAGCAGGACCTTCTCAACCTCCTCGTCAGCCTGCATCTGAGCGAATACGTCAGACAGCACGTTATACCCAACCACGTACTTTTTCCTCCAGCCGTGGACCTCGGAAAACATGGCCCCGCTAATCTTGTATAACGCAACCCCGTTTATAACAGTGTAAGGCCGCTCAGGCTCATTCATATCTTCCGGCTGCATCAGAATATCAGCCCGCTCCATGAAACGGAGTCCTTTGGCATACTCTTTCAGTCCTTCCTCAATCAGCGCAATAATGTCCATTATGCAGTCCTGTTCTTCTTTGGTTTCTTTCTTGATGCCCCGGCAGTCCTCTGTACAGGTGTCGTATTAGTCTGCTTCCCGCCCACAGACGTATTTGAATACGGATTGTCAGTGCTCAACACAGTGCCGTCCCTGAACCTTGTGCCGGACATCGGGCTGAAATTACCTGATGGCAAATCACCAGTCAGCTCAATACTGGCTTCCTCATCAGAAATAAGCCCCCATGACCATTGCTCCGCGATCCTGCTTTGCTTCATGGCATAAAATGCCTCAAGCTCCAAGTCAGGCCGCAGGTTCGGCTTCACAAACCCGGTCTTCACCACCACGTCAAACCCATGCAAGCGCACCGCAATGGTGAGCAGCGATGAAAACAGGCTGTTCAGCCGGGTCTGGATATTCTCTGCCATTTTCAGGAACAGCACAGCCTCAGTAGACGCTGCATTCTGTGTCAGCGCCCTCCCGATAATGGCAGGAAGTGTTTTCAGCCCGGACGATACAAGAGAGTTGATGATGTCCGCCTGCACTTCCGATGATTTATGCGTACTGACATTTCCCATGGACAAGTGTTTTATGTCCACAGAGTCAAAATGCACAACGGCATCCTCTGGTTGTAGCCCGCTAAGCTGCTTATCAACAGCCGTAATAGCTGCTGACATAGCCTCGCTCAGTTTCTTCCTGTCCAGCCTCTCCTCAACAGACAGCGAGTCTAAAAACGCCTTGGTATCGATATTTGCCTCAACCCGTGGAAGCGACGCCTTTCTGAACGCCCTGCGCATATCATTGCGAAACTCCTCAGATGCCACCACAGCCTGCACAGCAGCTTCATAGAAGGAATCCGCATACGCCTTCTCCGGGTCCTGATTCAGCACGACACTCCTGACAGTAGGAAAGTCCAAATCCACCTCGCCCACGCCCTGCACTTCGATATACGGGACCTCTCTGCCACCTTTCCTGCGATACTTCAGATTGTTTGTGCTGATAGATTCTATACTGGATGGCAGCAAGGCTCTATCCAGCACAAGCTCCGCCATGGCGCACCCGTTGCCAAACAACTGCATACACAGCGTCTCTGCCACTCCGTTGAGTGACGTGTCAGGGTAATATCCATCAAACGCCGGTGGCAAGCTGTTCAGTCGCATCACGAATGACTGCACGGCCCGCGTCGCCTCACTATCAATCTGCCCTGTCTGCAAATCCTTGGCATATGCAGTAAATCTATCTGTAATGATAAACCGCATGAGGCTGTTTGACGCATGTGACATATCAGGGTGTACTTTCATGTACTCCCTTACAACGCTCTTTGTATCAGCCCCCCAGCGTAACGTGGTCAGGTCAGTATTCACCCTGTTGACAGAGCTGTCCGACACTGTTTCACCCGTCTTGGTCCTCTTGACCAACTCCGGCTGAACAATTCCGCCCTTCTTCACTCTAGGCTTCTTGCGAAAAAAAGAAAACATAATCCCCCGACCGTATAGTTACGCTACAATTACTAAACAGTAACAACAGCGATATGTCAATAACATTCCTACTTGACAAATAATCCCGCTTCAGATACCATCACCATACAATTTGAAGAAACAAACATCCTTAAAATGGAGAGCAAAATGCCTAGACCACGTATAGCCAAACGAAACCAGTTGCGTCGTAACGCCCTGAATGTGCGATTTAATGACAGCGAGTATGATCTGATAGCACATGCTGCTGACCGGCATGGCACCAGCCTGTCCGATCTTGTCCGTACTATAGTAATTCAGCATCTTACCAATACCCAGGACGATCATAATGAAAATTGACCTTGAAGAAAAAATTTATGAACATCTTGATCGTATAGAGAGCCTTGCCCGTGAGGCTGCCTTTGACGACGATGAGCGTTTCAGCAGCCGTGCCGCCGCCATGACCGCCATGACCACAATGCTGAAAGACCTTGTGAAATCACAAAAAGAGATATACAACATCTCGCGGCAGCAAGCCCTTGAATCCGCCCTTATTGAGACAGTGAAAGAAACAATGTCGGAAAAACAATACGATACGTTTCTAAACAAATTTGAGGAGGCCCTTCGTGCCCGAATCTCCTGATACAGTTATGGCCCGCCTTCGCGCCGCGCTCCGTCCTGACCGTGACATGATCCGTGACTATGTGCTCAACCGCACCTTCCTTGGTGGCCGCCCCTTCTCCACCCGTGACCATTACTACCAAGACATCATCTTGCGTTACCTTTCGGATCCTGATATAGACTTTGTCTGCCACAAAGTAGCGCAGGCCGGAGCCAGTGAAATTATTTACCGCATCAAACTCGCCTGGTGTGATCTGCACCCAGGTTACACCATCGCCCTTCTCCTGCCCTCGCTTAAACAGGTGCAGGAAGTCATGAAAACTCGAGTAGATAACATAATAAGCGAGTCTCCTGACCTGCTCGCCCTGCGCGACCCCATGGCCGATTCCACGGCGCTCAAGATATTCAGGAACAATAGCATAATGTATGCTTTAAGCGGTCGCGAAACCAATACCTCCGGTTCCTCCACCATCACCCGCCCAATCCGTGACATTACGGTAGACGAACTTGCTCGTGTCGATATGAGCATAGTAACTGCCATGGCTGTCCGACAACGGCATCAGGAACACAAAACCACGACCTACTTCTCTACCCCCCTGTTTGAAGGCCTTGACATCTCTTATGAGCTGTCACTCTGTGGCGAGGTCCAAGCCAGCCAGATACTCTGCGACCGTTGCGGCAAATATTTTGACCATCCTGACTTCTGGCAACAAGTCAGACTGCCAGGCTACACCGGACAACTAGAAGACCTCACGCTGTCCCGTCTCAACAAATATGACAAGGATGCTGCCTATCTTGAGTGCCCGCTCTGCTATCGCCCCACAAGCTACAATAACAGCAGGTGGGTTGACATCAAAGGTCAGGAAGCTAACCGGCTTCATAAAAAAGGGCTTGTTATAGGCCCTTTTGACATGCCAAAGTATGTCACCATTCCTGACATGCTCCACTCTCTTGTCACAATGGAATCGCGTGACGAGTTTTGCCAACAAGTGCTAGGCCAACCAATAAGCAGAAAGAAAAGCTCAATAACAAAGCTGCACTATATAAATGAGTATGGTTCTGGCGTTGACGTTGTCGGAATTGACTTTGGCAAGACATCGCACCTGCTTGTCCTGCGGTTAACAGGTCAGGATCAGTACATCGTCACGGCTGTCCACCGTATACCGCTCGGGTCATTGCGTGAACGGCTAATAGAGCTGCTTGATGCTATCCAGCCTGTTTGCACTGTTGCGGATTACCTGCCATATTCCGAAGTGAGTACAGAGCTTGCTGCCACCAGGCACAATACTTTTGTTGCGCTCTACAACACGTCTCCCAAGGCGGTCGGGCTATACACCACAAAGGAACTCAAGGATATGGAGGGTGTGCAACAGGTAACAATACATCAACTGCCTCTTTTCAATATGTTAGAGGACCTTATCAAGACAGGCAGAGTCGTCTTCGCAGATCATCAGCCTTTCATAAAGCAACAGCTCAGTTGCATGGTCAAGGTCAAAAACAAGTGGATAAAACCTCACGGCAGCCAGTCAGATGACCATACACATCATGCGCTTGGCTACGCTGTGACCGCTGCCAAGCTGGCTGCAGCCCGTTCAGGCTTCGGTATAGGGATAGGAGAAATACATGGATGCGCCACAGACGTGTAAACGAGTGAAAATGCAATATAGAGGGGAGAATCTTTATATTGTAATTTGTGAAGACGCTATTCATCTTTCCATGGCTAATCAGGATCATTTCAGAACATTGGCAGGGCTGGGACTTATAGAACAGCTTATAAGTGAGTATCTGCGTGAACGTGGGCTTGATGAATTAAAGGAGCTGGCGCTGTCGTGCAGCTATCAGCCTGGGGACCTCCCTGATCTTATGGTGCGGGCCATTGAGAAGAAGTAAACATTGGCGTAAGCTCAGACGCGAGGTTGTTAACGAGCAACGGTTCTGCTCCGTCTGTGGCGCACGGAAAAGGTTGACAGCGCACCACATTATTCCTGTTCATGTAGACAGGATGCGAGAGCTTGATAGACGAAACCTTATTGTGATGTGTCGGCGTTGTCATCTGCTACTGGGCCATCTTGGAGACTGGAGGTCATGGAATATCAGTGTCAGGGCGGATTGTTTCAAGTTATTGATGAAGGTGAGGGGCAGGCCATGAACGGACTTGAAGAGTATAGGCGTAAGCTCAAAAATGGGGAAATAAAGGCTAAACCAAGATTGTCGCCGCTAGAGCGACACCAGCGCTACCCGAAATCCAGAAAATATGCCATTCTTGCTAAGTGCTATGAGTGTATGGCAGAATATGTCGACGGTAGAAAGGACTGTGGCATCACGTCCTGCCCTTTGTACGCTTGGATGCCTTACAGGGAAAAAGATTGAAATAGGTCGGGGTTTTGAGGGTGGGGGTGTCGCCGTGCAGCACTAATGTTGCACCACAAAGTGGTAGTAGTATCTGCTATGCAACAAAAATGTTGCACCGACTACCTGGAGCCTGCCCTACTTGGAGCCTGCCCTACTTGGAGCCTGCCCTACTTGGAGCCTGCCCTACTTGGAGCCTGCCCTTACCCACGATAATCACACCATTACAACGAGATACAAACAAAATAAACAAGGCTTACACTTTATTGTTGCCACCTTAAAATTTATGGAGTATAAATGTAGGTAAGCTATACATACATAGGTTGTCTGCCGGGGCCGATAGCGGCCCTGGTAGACGGCCACAACCAAGAGGGGTATCATCATGACTGCGAAGACCAACACCACCACCACCACCCAGATAATCAACATCATCTCCCGGGATCTCGAATCCCGGCAGCTGATGACCAATTCTGCCGCCCTGAAGCGGCAGAACCGGGAAGCTGCGGACCAGCTCGTCGGCGAGTATACCGACAAGCTGAATGAGCTCTGCGAAGTCCTCACCGCAACGTTTGCGACGTTGCGGCAGGATGGGTTTTTCGGATCGAGCGAAGACCGGACACCGTCCGGTCAGCCCGCCCAAAAGGGGCGGATGCTGTCCGCCTCGCGCGTATTTGCCCGCGCGGTCGAGCGGGCCACGGCGAAGAGATACACTCTGAAAGGCTACGCGCCTTTCAGAGTGGTTGAGCTGAGTATCGTCCGCAAAAATGCGGACGACCTGCTGGCAGAGAGTCTGCAGTCATACGGCCTGCAGGAAGAGGACATCAACATCGTCTTCCAAGCGCTCAACGAGCGCTTGGAAAACATCGCAAGTCGGGCTGCGGCCCGACGGAAGGAAATCAAGGCCGCGGCCGCGGCCGCGGACAGACAGCGGAAGGTTGTCGTGCTGAAAGACATGATCCTGCAAGCACGCGCGACCGGGCTGCCGACCACGGCCCTGGAGCGGCAGCTCAAAAAACTTCAGGCCGGTAGCTAAAGCTACCGACCTGGCAGGTAGTTAAAACTACCTGCCACAATGCGAAAAGGCGCAAGGACAACAGTGTCCTTGCGCCTTTTCGCATTGTGCGTGCGCGCTCCTGCGTGTGCGTGCGCGCTCCTGCGTGTGCGTGCGCGCTCCTGCGTGTGCGTGCGCGCTCCTGCGTGTGCGTGCGCGCTCCTGCGTGTGCGTGCGCGCTCCTGCGTGTGCGTGCGCGCTCCTGCGTGTGCGT
>Ga0256833_1001044_pt1 | contig 20908 bp, 20 predicted proteins | sample 356284metaG_FD_190535 | JGI IMG/M metagenome (GOLD analysis project Ga0256833, IMG submission 190535) | Hydrothermal vent microbial communities from Mid Atlantic Ridge, Atlantic Ocean - 356-284 | ecosystem: Environmental > Aquatic > Marine > Hydrothermal vents | place: Atlantic Ocean: Mid... | reverse complement strand
ACTGTAGTATTTTTCATTTTCCTGGTGAGTAATATTGGAGGTCTTCTGACTCCCCTTGGAGATCCACCACTCTTCATGGGATTTCTCCATGGTGTCCCCTTTTTCTGGACGACAGTTAGACTGCTACCGGTATGGCTAACCGAGGTTGGAATGCTTCTTCTGATCTATTACATTATTGATTCTTACTACTACAGAAAGGAAAAGGAAGAAATCAGGAACTTCACACCGGAGAACAATCAGAAACTGAGAATTGTGGGTCTGCACAATTTCATTTTTCTGGCTGGCATTGTTGGTGGAGTTCTTTTTTCAGGGCTTGTTGATCTCGGTTCCATCGCTCTTGGACCCATTGAACTGAAGGTGGCAAACTTAATCAGAGATGGATTTCTGATACTTATGGGACTGCTCTCCCTCTACTTCACCGATAAGGAACTTTATAAGGAAAATGAATTTACCTGGTATGCTATTGAGGAGGTTGCCATTCTCTTTGCCGGAATCTTTGTTACAATGATTCCCGCCCTTGATATACTCAGAGCAGGAGAGGAAGGTGCTCTTGCAGGATTGATAAGAGCCATCAACGATCCCGCCCACTACTACTGGGCCACAGGGATACTCTCCAGTTTCCTGGACAATACCCCAACATATCTCACATTCTTCAACTCGGCACTTGGAAAGTTCTTTATGGGCATGCCTGAACATCAGGCTGTGAAGTTGCTCCTCAGTCAGAAGGCAATATTTCTGGAAGCCATTTCAACAGGGGCGGTTTTTATGGGAGCCAATACCTACATTGGAAATGCTCCAAACTTCATGGTCAAGTCTATTGCTGAGGAAGCAGGAATTGCCATGCCGAGCTTCTTTGGTTATGTGCTCAAGTACTCGTTGACAATTCTGATTCCTTCATTTTTCATAATCATGTTTATCTTTTTCTGATATAATGCCTGTATGAGGCGTTTTTTTATTGAGGAACATCCCTCTGATCTTTTAATTTCAGCTGAAGGGGAGAATTTCTGTGACCTCGTTCTGGGGATCATGGAGGGGGTTCTCTCCTCTGTGATTGATTCACGGAAGGGTTGCAGAAGAAAAGAGGAAAGGATAAAAGTTTCTTTTACCGACAGAGAGGAACTTTTTATTTCTTTGTTGAACGAGTTGATATTTCTTCTTTACTATCGTCATTACATTCCCCTATCATGTCAATATGAAATGAGAGAGGATGAGGCTACCTTTATTTTTTCCGGGTTAAAATGCCAGAAAATAAAATTCTCCCTGGAGATCAAGTCAGCCACATATCATGATCTTTTACTGGATCTTCAGGGAGAGAAAAAAGCAGCAAAGGTGCTTTTTGATGTTTGATCAGTGAACATGCCCGTGAGCAATTTCTTCTGGTGAGGCTTCTCTTACATCCACAATTTTCACCCATGCAATCAGATCTTTTCCAGCGAGAGGGTGATTGAAATCGATAACCACAGTGTCGCCGTTAATTTCCCTGATTACAAAAGGAATTGCTTCTCCTTTTTCATTGTAGGTGTAAAATTCCATACCGGGTGCAAGCTCTGTGTCAGCCGGGAATTGTGATTTTGAAACTGAGGTTACCAAGTCCTCATTTCTCTCTCCATAGGCTTCAGCAGCAGGAATTTCAATTTCCTTCTCTTCTCCAACATCCATTCCTTCAATTCCCTTTTCCAGTCCTGGAATAATTGCTCCAATTCCATGGACATAGGAAAAAGGTCCACTCACCTCCGACGAATCAACCAGTTCACCGGTGGTCAGTGTGATTTTGTACTCAAGTGTTACAACTGTTTTTGGTGCGACTTTCATCAATACCTCCTAAAAATTTTCTGATAAATAGTTTAACAGAAAGTGTAAATGTTGTAAAAATTATTTTTCAATAAGTTCCAGGAGAACCCCCTGAGTGCTTTTGGGATGAATGAAAATGGCTCTGTACCCCTCTGCACCTGTTACAGGTTTTTCACCAACTGTGGAGAACCCTTTTTCTCTCAATTCTTTTACACACTTTTCCAGATCTTCAACTTCTATGGCTATGTGGTGAATCCCTGGTCCCCTTTTCTCAATGAACTTTTTTACTGTTGAATTCTCATCTTCAGGATAGAGAAGTTCTATCCTCGTATCACCAATTTTGAGAAATCTAACAGAGATTCCTTCACTTTCCACCTTTTGCTTTTCCGACGGTCTTATCCCCAGAATTTCCGCTATTGTCTCCCATACCCCTTCTTTTTCCACTGCTATTCCGATGTGGTCTATTCTTATTGCCTTCATTTTCATCCTCCTTTGAAAGGATCTCTTCAGTAAATTTATCAAGTTCTTTCATTTCTTCAGGGGTTATTTTTCCATCCTTCATATCTGTTGCGAAGGTATTCCAGAAATTTGAAATCTTTTCCCACTCTGTCTGTCTGACAAGTTGAGGATCTGCATAGATCAGATTTACAGTCAGTCTGGCAACTTGTTCCACTTTTTTTATGAATTTCTTTCTCTCTTTAAGTGGAATTTTTTTGACTAACATTCTATCTGTCTCCATCTGTATCACCTGAGGCAGAGAGTTAATTGCAGGTGGAACAACTATGATGAAAAGAATATCTAAAATTGTAGTGGTTCCAAAGAGAAAATTGGCAAATTTCCCCTTTCTGTTTACCAGTGTTCTTGATGCGACAAAATGAGCGATTATGAGTGAGAGAGGAATAACAAAGAAAAAAGTGAAAAGATAGAAGAAGAAGGTGGGAATGGCGACTCCCAGATGAGGAAGGAGATTTATGAGGATGAGCTGCAGGGTAATCCAGATTAAAATGATCCAGAACATAACTTATATTTTATTTTCAAGCTTTTTTTTAGCAACTACAAGCGGCTTCTGTGGAAAGTCAGTGAAAAAATACTTATAATATTATAAACTCGTGAGGAGCTAGTTATGAATCTCTTTGCATCAACACTCTCATCCAGTATTACGGTTTCCTCCAGCGGACCTGTTGTGAAGCTGGTTCTTTTCATCCTTATAGCCTTCTCCGTGGTAACCTGGGCAATTATTATTGTTAAAATTTATCAGCTGAGGAAGGCAAAAAAACAGACATCTGATTTCCTTGAACTCTTCTGGGAGATCAGAAATCTGGAAAAAGTTTTTGATGAAAGTGTGAGATATAAATGGAGTCCTGTGGCTGAGGTTTTCAAAGCTGGTTACAGGGAGTTGAGAAGAATCAAGAGCAGCAGTGGTGATGACACTGTGGGTTTTGATGGAGAGGGAAAACACAGGAACAAGACAGGACTTGAAAACATTGAAAGGGCGTTGAAGAAGAGCGCCATTGATGAAACAGTGAGGATTGAGCGTTACCACACTTTTCTTGCTACTGTGGCTTCTTCATCACCTTTTATCGGTTTGTTTGGTACGGTGTGGGGTATAATGAACGCCTTTGAAGGAATAGGAAGACTCGGTTCCGCGACCCTTGCAGTTGTGGCACCGGGTATAGCAGATGCACTAATCGCAACTGCCACAGGTCTTGCCGCTGCAATTCCGGCTGTTATAGCCTATAACTACTTCAATCGTGAGGCAGAAGTTCTTGAGATGCAGCTTGATAATTTCATACTGGAATTTCTCAATATCTGTGAAAGGTACTTTATCTGATGGGTGTGAGTCCGGGAGGAAGAAAAAAGAAAAGTTTCTCCGATATAAATGTGACTCCTCTTGTGGATGTTATGCTTGTTCTTCTCATTATCTTCATGGTTACAGCTCCAATGATGCAGCAGGGTATCCATGTTGACCTTCCAGAGGTGACAACGGCTCCACTGAAAATGCCTGAAAATCCCCTTATTGTTACTCTCAGGAAGGATGGGAGTGTGTACATAAACAGCGCCAGAGTCCCTCTGAATAAGCTTGCTCAGAAGTTGCGCGTGATTCTCACTCATCGCAGAGATAAAAGTGTTTATCTCAAAGCTGACAAAGATATACCTTACGGAAGAGTGGTTAAACTGATGGGCTATCTCTACAGATCAGGAATCACCTCCATTGGAATTGTTACGGAACCGGAGAAGATAAGGTGAATGTTTATCATGATGATCCACTTCGAAAAGTATTTCTTGTTGCACTCACTTTTTCCCTTTTTATTCATCTGATCATCTTCACCGGACCGTGGAATTTTTTTCATCGTAACAGAAGAATAATATATTCGCCCTACAGGGTAAAACTTGTGGGTGGTTTGCCCTCAGCTGCAGGGGGCAAATCAGCTTCAAAGGGGAACAGGCAGAACAGCAGAAAGATGGTCAGTCATGTTAAAAGAAGTGTAACTTTACCTGCCCGGACTCGTCGAAGCAGGGTGATTTCTGTAGCAAAGAAGAAAAAGAGCAGGAGAAGCAAAACAGTAACTAAAAGCAGAAAAAAGGTTGCCAGAAAGAGTGATGAATTTAATTTGGCAAAAATAGGTAATTTCATAAAGGAGTTGAAGAAGAAAAGGGGGAAAGAAAAGGGTGCAGGTGGCGAAGGTAGAGGCGAGAAAGGTAAAGGGAAGGGAGGTGAGCTCCTGGGTGCAAGAGCCTTTTCCGTTTTGCAGAGGGCATATTTCAACGATCTTATAGAAAGAATCAAGGATGAATGGATACTCCCACCTCAGTTAAAAAATGAGAAGAGAAACCTTGTTGTAATTGTTGCCATCACAATAGCTGCTGATGGCAGAATTTTGAGGGCAGTTATTGAGAAGTCATCAGGTAATGCATTTTATGATGAAAGTGCACTGAGGGCGGTAAAGAAACTTGGTCAGTTACCGCCGCCACCTTTTAACAGAGATAAGATCACCATTGGATTGAGATTTAACCTGAGGGAGTTGCAGAGATGAAAAAAATAATTTTGGCTGTGGTACTGCTGATTATGGTTTCGAGTGCATCTGCAGATGAAAAGATTATTTTGAACATAAGTGGGGCAAATTTCAGAAGAATACCCGTTGCTGTCCCTCCGTTTCTCTCCATGGATGGGAAAAATGGCCCATTATCAAAGCAGTTTCAAAAAATTCTCACATGGGCTCTGAGTTATACTGATTTATTTGATATTATTGAAGAATCCGCCTATCTGGTAAACCCATACAAAGAGGGTGTAAAAATTGATGAGATCCAGTTTGATAAGTGGACGGCAATAGGAGCGGAACTTCTCATAAAGGGGAGTTACAGGATTGAAGGAGATAAGATAGTTGTTGAAATAAGGACTTATGATCCCTATCAGGCAAAGTTTATCTTCGGGAGAAGATACAAATTGAAAAAGAGTCTCATGAGAGAAGCCGTTTATAAATTTGTCAATGAACTTTTAGAGGAGATAACAGGGAAAAGAGGCTGCTTTGGAAGTAAGATTGCCTTTCAGTATCGTCAGCCGGGTCAGAAGTGGAAGGATATTTATGTGGTGGACATGGATGGCAGGAATCTGAAAAGACTGACTTTTTACAACCGATTTGCCATGTTTCCTGACTGGTCACCAGATGGTAAGTTTATGCTTTTTTCAGCGTTTCTAAGAAGTTATCCTGATCTCTTCATAGCTGATCTCCGTCGGGGCACAATTTCAACACTTGTCAGATCAAATTCCCAGGATGTGAGTGGGAGATTTTCACCTGATGGTAAGTACATAGCTTTCAGCTCCACAAGAAGCGGAAACAGCGAAATTTATCGAGTTGACAGGAACGGGAGAAATCTCATAAGGCTCACCTTTTCCCCATACATCGATGTGAGTCCTGCCTGGTCACCCGATGGTGAGCAGATTGTTTTTGTGAGTAACAGAGCCGGCAATCCAAATCTGTACATAATGGACAGTGATGGTGGGAATGTTCGGAGGCTCACCACAACGGGTAAGTACAACGCCTCTCCCGACTGGTCTCCTGATGGGAATTACATAGCCTTCTCCAAAAGTCTGGATGGTAGCAGATTTGACATTTACATAATAAGACCTGATGGGACGGATGAGAGGGTGGTAACTGATGGAATTGGTAGCAATGAGTATCCAAGGTGGTCACCCGATGGAAGATACATCGTTTTTTCATCGAACCGCGATGGAAGGTATCAGCTCTATATTGTGAATGTGGGTAGCGGTAAGATATGGAAAGTGATTGATTTGCCGGGGGACGCAAAGGAACCATCCTGGTCAAGGGTTATTTATTGATGAAGGTAGAAACTGCGATTATCCTTGCAGGTGGAAAAAGCAGGAGAATGGGACGGGATAAATGGTCCCTGCCCTGGAAGGGTAAGACTTTTCTGGAGCATCTGTACTGGGAACTTGCCAGTTACTTTAACAGGGTTCTTGTATCAGCGAGGGAAGATGTTGAAATTCCTTTTCAGAAAATACCTGATATAGTTGAAGCAGGAAGCATGGGGGGAATTTACTCAACTCTTGTTAACATTGGAGAACCTGCTTTTTTCTGCGCCGTGGATATGCCCCTGATGAGGGGCGAAGTGGCAAGGAAAATTGCTGATTTCTACTCTGACGAATGGGATGTGGTGGTGCCCAGGATAGGGGGCCGATTTGAAACTCTTGCAGCTGTTTATTCTCCCTCTGTGATCAGTGCCATGAAGGAACAGATACTTGCAGGGAATTTCAGGATCAGAGACCTTTTTGAGAAAGTAAGGGTGAGAATAGTCGAGGAATGCGAAATAGGTGAAAATGCACCTGAAATTTTCATAAATGTAAATACCCTTGAGGATTATGAGAAACTTACAGGAAGGGAGTTGCGATGAAGGTACTTATACCTTTTGATGAAGCAAGGGAAATTGAGCTTGAAAATGCGAAGTTGCTTCCCTGGGAGAAGGTATCACTTCTTGAAGCTCCTGGCAGGGTTGTTGCAGAGGACATAGTCTCAGACATAACTCTCCCCCCCTGGGATAATTCAGGAGTGGATGGTTATGCCATCAGAGGTGATTACAGAGAGGGGGATAAAAGAAAGATCGTGGAAATTGTTGCGGCAGGTGATTATTCAGATGTGGAGGTAACAGAAACCACAGCGGTCAAAATAATGACGGGTGCCCCTGTTCCTCCCGGAGCAGACAGGGTAATCATGGTTGAGGATACCGAAGTTGAGGGAGACTATGTGGTCCTTAAAAGGGTTATTCCTGAAGGGAAAAATATAAGGAGAAGGGGTGAGGATATTCGGGAAGGAGAGGTTGTGGTTGAGAGAGGGAAAGTTTTGAGACCCTACGAAATAGGTGAGATTGCCTCCGTGGGGAGGAGCCATATTAAGGTTTTTCGCAGAGCAACGGTTGGAATTCTGGCAACTGGCAATGAAATTGTTGATATTGATGAGAGGAGAAATGAATTTCAGATCAGAAACTCCAACGGTTACACTCTCTATTCTCAGGTGAAAGAGGCGGGTGCCATTCCCTTTATGCTTGGAATTGCCGGTGATAGTGAGGAGGAGCTGGAAGAGAGAGTAAAGGCAGGATTGCAATTTGACATCCTTGTTACCTCAGGTGCCATTTCCATGGGTGATTATGATCTTTTGAAAAAAGTTCTTCAGAAACTGGATGTGGAAATACATTTCTGGAAAGTAAGGGAGAGACCGGGTCTTCCACTTTTATTCGCCACTGCAGGGGAAACACTGATTTTCTGCCTGCCGGGTAACCCGGTTTCCACTGCGGTTATGTTTGAACAGCATGTGAGGCCCGTTCTGCTAAAGATGATGGGTCATAAAAGGATTTTTCGCCCCAGAATAAAAGCAAGAATTGATACTGATTTGAAGTTGAAAAAGGGGTTGAGGCATTTTGTCAGAGTGAAACTAACGGAAAAAGATGGAGAATGGTGGGCCTCCCTCACCGGTAACCAGGGATCAGGCATCCTCTCATCCATGGTGAAGGCAGATGGGTTGCTCGTTTACTACGAAGATGAGGAGTATAAAAGGGGAGATTATGTTGATGTTGAAATAATAAACGAGAAAATTTTTTACAGGGAGGAAGCATGATACCAGTTGTTGGAGTTGCTGGAAAGAAAAATTCAGGGAAAACAACCCTTATTGAAAAATTGGTGAAGGAATTGAGGAATCGGGGTTACAGAATTGCCACGGTTAAGCATGATGTGCATGGTTTTGAAATTGATATTCCGGGAAAGGATACCTATCGCCACAGAGAGGCAGGGGCAAGGTTAACGATTATATCTTCACCTGATAAAGTTGCCCTTGTGGAGATGAGAGAAAAGGAGATGGACCTTGAGGAGATTCTTGAAAGATTTGTGGAAGATGTTGATCTGGTTATAACTGAGGGATACAAGTCTCATCCCATTCCCAAAATAGAGGTATATGATGGGAAGGAGTTCCTTCTGAAAGATGATGAAAATCTCCTGTGTGTTGTGGCAGAGAGATTTGATGAGATGAATGTGAAAGTTTATTCTCCTGATGATACAGAAAAGATTGCGGATCTGATTGAGGAGGAGGTGATTAAGAAAAACCCCGTTCCCAACCTATGGCTTTTCATCAACGACCGTCATGTTCCTCTCAAGGATTTCATAAGAACCATGTTCTACGAGATCATCAGAGGAATGATAAAATCCCTGAAGAAGGTGGGAAAGCCGGGCAAGGTGGTGATAAAGGTGTGGTATGGGGAGTGAAGAGAATAGCTCTTTTTTGTCTTCCTTTCCTCTTAATGCTAAAATATTTCATAACCTGAACAGGAGTTAACCATGGAGAAGGTCCCCTTTGATCATTTTCCCTTTCATATGGAGATGTGGGTTCCCTTTGATGATGTGGATATGGGTGGAATAGTGCACAACAGCAAGTATCTTCTCTACTTTGAAAGATGCAGGACGAAATACTTCAATTCACTTGGTATAAAGCTTGTACCCCCGGATCCAGGGATCTTTTTTGTGGTCAAAAAGCATGAAATTGAGTATATATCTCCCGCCACATTCAACGATATACTGAAGTGTGGTGCCTCAATTTACTATCTGGGAAGATCAAGTTTTCGCTTCAGATACCTGATAATCAAGGATGACGGGAGGGAGATTGTCAGAGGAACCACAGTTGTGGTGAATATTCTTCCAGGTGAATTCAAGCCCCATCCTCTGCCTGATTGGTTCAGAGAGAAAATAGTTTCCAGAGAGGGTGAAGGTATTCTTCATATCAAAACTTGACCCTACCATTTTTGCAGTTATAATTTACAAAAAGCTTGAGAGGTGAAAATGGGCTGGAGGGAGCTGAAAATTGAAGAGTTATCCCCACGGGTTGATTTGTCACATCTGGTGATTGAGACAACTGATGACCAGATCTCTGATGAGGAGATTATAGTTGGCCAGGAGAGGGCTTTTAATGCTCTAAAATTTGGCCTTGAAACCAGAAAGAATCGTTTCCATATTTTTGTGGCGGGTGTTTCAGGTACAGGAAGGACCAAATTAGTTCTCAGATGGGTTGAAAAATACGCACGGAATAATAAAACCCCGGATGATATATGTTATGTCCAGAATTTTAAAGACAGACAGAGTCCAAAGGTTCTTTTCCTCCCGGCTGGAGAAGGGGGCAAATTCAGGGAGGAAATTGACAAACTTATAGATTCTCTGAAGGTGGAGCTTGCTCAGGCCTTTGAGAGCAGGGATTTTGAGGAGGAACTTTCAAGAATACAGCAGGAGAACAGGGAAAAGAAGGCAAAACTTTTTGATCAACTTGAAAATAAAGCAGCAGAAATTGGGTTCTCTCTTAGATGGACCAAAGTTGGAATGATGACCATTCCCATCTACAATAACAAGCTTCTTACAGAGGAAGAGTACCAGGCCCTTCCAGATGAAGTGAAAAAGGAAATAGAGGAAAAGAGAAGGAAACTTGATCCCATAATAGCTGAGTTCCTGAGGGAAGTCAAAAAGATTGATCAGGAAACCCAGGAGAAGATTGAAGAATTGAGGAAAAAAGTGGGTCTCTACATAGTGGGGACCAAGATTGAGCTTATTAAAGAAAAGTATCCATATCCCGGTGTAACTGAATGGCTGGAATCCCTCAAGGAACACATTATTAAAAATCTTCAGACCTTCATTCAACCCCCTGAATCACTTCCTTTTCCCATGAACCTGATTGCCTCTGATGTTTATACTGATTACAAAGTAAATGTGATTGTTGATAATTCTGATTTAAAGGGAGCCCCGGTTGTTTACGAGGCAAATCCCACTTATTACAACCTCTTTGGAAAGATTGAGAAGAGAGTTCAGCTCGGTGTATATACCACCGATTTCACCATGATAAAAAGCGGTGCCATTGCGAAGGCCAATGGTGGGTATCTCATAATCAATGTTCTCGATGCCCTCAGAAACTTCGGAGTGTGGGATGCACTGAAGAGGGTTCTGAAAACTGGTAAGTTGACCATAGAGGATCTTGCAGAGCAGTACAGTCTCGTTGCTACTTCGTCCATAAAACCTGAGCCCATTCCCATAGATTTAAAAGTTATTCTCGTGGGTGATCCTCTTCTCTACAGGTTGCTGTACGAGTATGACCCGGATTTTAAAAAGATCTTCAATGTTAAGGTTGAATTTGACTGGGAGATGAAAAAGGAAGATGAACTGGTTAAATCTTTTGCAAAGTATCTCAAAAACTTTGTAAAAAGTAACGACCTGCTTCCCTTTCACATTTCAGGTATTTCTGCTCTCCTTGAAGTTGGTTCAAGACTTGCAGAGCATAAGGAAAAATTCAGTGCCAATTTTAAATACCTGGACGAGATAATTTTTGAGGCTGAGCAGATTGCCGCCGGTCAGGGTAAAAAAGTTGTTGAAGAAGAGGATGTTTTCAGGGCCTTTGAAAATAGAAAGTACAGGACATCTCTCATAGCCGAAAAGATAGAGGAACTTATTGAAGAGGACACAATTTTTATTGATACTGAGGGAGAGGTGGTGGGGCAGGTTAATGGTCTGGCTGTTTATTCTCTGGGTGAGTTTTATTTTGGCAGACCTTCAAGGATAACAGCGAGAACTTTTATGGGGAGAAGCGGTGTAATAAATATTGAGAGGGAAGCACAGTTAAGCGGCCGCATCCACAATAAAGGTGTCTTAATTCTCTCGAGTTTTCTGGGTGATAGATTTGCTCAGGATAAACCAATATCCCTTAACATAACTCTCACTTTTGAACAGTCCTATTCCCAGATTGATGGTGACAGTGCATCCGCTGCCGAGCTGATAGCAATTTTGTCAAGACTTTCAGGTGTGCCGGTTAAACAAAACCTTGCCATTACAGGTTCTGTTAATCAGAAGGGTGAGATCCAGCCCATAGGTGGAGTCAATGAAAAGATCGAGGGATTCTATAGAATCTGTAAAAAGAAAGGGCTGACGGGGGACCAGGGAGTGATTATCCCGGAGGCTAATGTGAAGAATCTTATTCTTTCATCAGAGGTGAAAAGGGCTGTTGAAGAGGGAAAGTTCCACATCTACTCCGTAACCCATATTGATGACGCTGTGGAACTTATGCTGGGTAAACCTGCCGGTAAGCGAACCAGAACCGGAAAATTTCCCCGGGGATCCATCAACTATCTGGTTGATAAAAAGCTCAGGGAATATGCGGAGAACCTTATCAATTTTGGTAAGAGTACTGAGAAAAAAGGGAAAAAGAGTACGGGAAAGAAAAAGGAAAGTAAGAAATCACCAAAAAAGTAATTACTTGATTTTTTGTCCATAAGTTATAATCTGAATATGTGCTGCAGACACTTCTTTTTGCTCTGACAGGTTACCACTATTTTCTCGCATGGCTTGAGGGTTATACTCGCCAATTTTCACCTTCCCTTGCTGTTCTCATCCTGCTTCTTTATATCTCAGGTTTTTTAAAGCTTAGAAGAAGAGGGTTACTGCTATTCTTTCTCTTTTTGATGATTGTACTCCTGACTTCTTCATTCCATACCAGTAATTACATCCCGTGCGAGAAAGAGATATATGGAAAAGTGGTGGAGAGAGGAGAAAACAGTGCCATTATAAAAAATGGCGATATTTTTTATCTTTTAAAAGGTGCCTCTCCCCTTGAGGGGAAAATATTTGTAACCGGCACAGTGGTGAGCAAAAAAGGTATATGGAAAGGGTATTTTTACGAGTGTGTAATTTCGGTGAGGGAATTGTATTCGCTGAGTGACAATGATAACCCGGTAAACTGGTGGAAGGTTAGAAATGAGGCTTACATGAGCATTTCGTCGGCTGCTTTTGTAAATGGTGTGATATATGGTGACAGACGCGGACTTCCGCGAAAAGTGAAAACCCTCTTTGAATACCTTGGGTTGAGCCACATTCTTGCCATCTCTGGTCTCCATATTGGTTTTGTGGGAGGAATTCTTTATCTTCTTTTCAGGATTATACTCAGGGAAATACCACAACTCCTTGAAAGGGGAATTGTGATACCTCTTTCCCTTATCCTTTCCCTTGCAGGCACAACGGGATATTATTTTCTCTCCGGTGTGCAGATTTCTGCTGCAAGGGCACTGCTCATTTTTGCATTCTATGTGGTGTCAGTATGGATAAGGAGAAAAGTCAATCCAATTCATCTATTTCAGTTAGTCGCTTTAATGATACTGATTTTTGATCCTGGAGAATTATTCTCACTCTCCTTTCTGCTCTCCTTTTTAGCTTATGGAACCATTCTTGCTATGATGGGGCTTGGGAATAGATTCATAAAGATGAAGTACATTTTTCCTCTTATGATTTCTGGATCCATGATACCTGTCACTTCTTACCTTTCAGGTTACCTGCCTCTTTTTTCACCCTTTGCGAATCTTCTCTTTGTCCCGTTATTTGGAGTTATTCTTTTTCCATCTCTTGTGGCAGGACAGATAATTGCCCTCAGGTATCCAGGCTTCCTGAAAGTAAATGATTTTATGATCCGGAAAACCTTTTCCTTACTTGAGTTATTTAAATCAAGGTTACCCGATTACTTTCTCCAAGTGCCTCTGAATGGACTGATAGCAATGCTCTCTTTAATTTCCATTGCACTTTTCAGACTGAGGGGCAGGTTTGCCGTAGTTGTGTTGCTGTTTGGGATCGTTCAGTTTGCCGGAGCGATTTATATGCTGGAGCGGAATCCCACTCCCATTCTTGTAGAGGATGAGTATCAGCTTGATCTGAATCTCAGAATGCATGTGTCTGGTGAGAAATGGAGAAATTATATTCTGAGAAAGTGGCGTTACTACCCTTCCATGTTCAGTGTGGATAAAGGCAGAATTATTTTGAAGCAGGGTATCAGATGTCTCTCATTTTATTCTGCTGGAAATAGCTATGCTGAGGGCAGTTGTGAGCTTGGCGATGTCTTCATTGGCCTGTTTGAGACGATGGCTGAGTATCTTTGCAATGTTTACCATTATGGTGTAGGCAAGTTTGCAGTCCTGAGAGGCAACTTTTTCAAAATCTCTTCTTTCTATTGCCAGTAGAGTACAATCAGTAACTGCTTTGACAGTGGCGCTTCTCTCCTCTTCCCCGATAAAAGCCATTTCTCCGAAGAAAACCCCGTCTTCTGCCCTCAATCTTGCAAGCCTTTTGACTTTATTCTGGGTGATTCCCTCTCCAACTTTAAGCACAATGGATTTCAGAATGTCCACTGTACCTTCTTTGAGAATGTAAAGAGCGTTTCCCTTTTCCCCTTCCTGAATGATTATCTCCCCTGCAGGAACCTTTTCTTCTCTGGCGAGATTCATTATTCTGTCAATTTGATCAGGCTGAAGATCCCTGAAGAGAAGGATCTTTTCTCCATTCATACGGAAACCTCTTCTTCAACAGGTTTTCTCGAATTGATGACCACCAGCCTCTCCTTTTCATTCAGGATCCTTTCGTCAGGTGGATTGAGTTCCACATCATAGGATCTTTTCCCACCGAAGAATATCTCTGCCTCTTCAAACTGCTCCCTTATGAATTCATCTATAACACTTGAAGAATCCCCGAAAATCTCTTCAAGTTTGAGAGTATCCTGCACTCTTACTATGCCTATGAGAATCCCCTTTTTCTCATCCTCAAGCCATTTTTTTACATCAGAGATCCTTTTCCCGATGAGATGGTGGGGAGGAGTGAGTTCCCATATAAAATTCAGGGTATCCGGGTTGAGTATATCTTTTATCAATTTAGCGGCTCCGGGAGAAATGGAGGCGATTCCAAGAAGGGAGTTATCAAGTTCCCCTCTGATTATTATTTCATCTATTTTTGCCCGCCTCAGAAATATCTCATTCTCTGGACTTAGAAGTTCAGCCACAATTGGGACATCTGGTGCAATGCCCTTGAAATTCAATGACGCAAGTATTGTCCTTTCATCAGCCTTGTTGTAGCTTCCATCGTGGGTGGTATCTGCAAGAATAATTATTCTTGAAGCCTTTGAGGGATTTGCACGATGTATTACGCCTTCACTCACAAAGTTCCCCTTTATGAATTTGACCACCGTTCCCTGAACTTCATACCTTATTGCATCAATATCTTCCTGGTTCAACTCATTTATCAGGTAAAATACTGGCTTTTCCCCAAGTGACTCTCTTATAATTGATTTCAGCAGAGTTAGTCCAAATTCATTCCAGCCACATATGATTATGTGACCGGAGTCTTTAAATTTTTTCAACCCCCTTTCCTCAAGTATTTTTTCTTCCACAAACTTTGAGGCAACAGTTGCGGTAACCGCCGACATGAAAAGGAGACTCACAACCATTAAAAGGGATGATAGAGCTTTCCCCGTGGCAGTTACAGGTACAGCGTCTCCATAGCCCACCGTGGTTGCAGTAACAATTGCCCACCAGAGTGTTCTGAAAATGGAGGAAAAGTTCTGGTTTCCGGCACCAGCTTCAGCAATGTGTACTGCATATGCAATGAGAAAGAAGATAAAAACATAGATGAGAAAAGCCTGAAATAATCTTGATCTTTTCAGATCACTCCAGTTCACACTATCCCCGTCCGGATAAGGGATTCCCTGTCGGCAAATAGTTGCCTCAATTCTTCCTCTCTTTTCTCCTTGTACTGGTAGGTTATCTCAAGGACCTGGGGGTATGTCATTATCATTTCCTGAAACTTTGCGGCTGAGAGTTTGAAAAGACCCGTTCTTTCCAGAGTCGTGACCGTGGCGGTGGTGGGTCCCTGGGTGAGTAGAGAAATTTCACCAAAGAAATCCCCCGCTCCTAATGTTGCCACTTCATACACCTTCCCGGTTTCATCTCTCCTGGTAACTCTCACTTTTCCAAACATGATTATGTAGAATCCATCTCCCTCTTCACCTTCTCTGATTAAAATTGTGTTTTCCGGCACTTCGTAGAATTTGAAATTTTTAAGTATTTCCTTTCTCTCTCGGGGGTCAAATACTCTGAAAAATGGAGATATTGCCAGCATGGTATCAAGTATTCTCTCTTTGTAAAATTCCACCAGAACTTCTGCTACTGATGGATGTTTTTTCAGTAATTCTTCAAGGAGGTCCTCGCTGAATTCAAGCACCGCAACATCCTCAGCCGCCACAACTGAGGCACTCCTTCTGTCACCTGTGAGAAATGCGAATTCTCCAAAGAAGGACCCTTCTTCCAGAGTTGCAAGTTTTACCGGACCTTCAGGGGTGTTTTTGATAACGTATACTCTTCCCTCCACGATAATGTAAAAACTTCTGCCTGTATCACCCTCTCTGATTATGAGATCCCCCCTGGAGAATCGCTTTAACTGGATGGAATCCACTATGTCGGAAAAACAGTCTCTGTTACACTGAGAAAAGATGGGGTATGATGGAAGTTTTGAAATCAGTTCCTCCTTCTCCCCAATTTCGATATTCACCTCTTCGTCGAGTCCAAGCTCTTTTATGAAGGAATCTACATCTTTCTCTTCTTCCAGGTCAATTTCTATTTCCTCTTCACTTTCTTCCGGTTTTTCTTCCTCCTTCACCTCTTCCATTTCAAGTTCTTCAAGATTGACTTTTATTTTTTCCTCTTCTTTTTCAGCAGGTGATATTTCCTCAGCCATTTCTTCTTTCCTATGCTGGATTTTCTCAAGAAGTGTTCTGGATGAAACTGCCATTGTCTCGGCAGGTTCCTCACCCTTTTCTGCGTAAAGTTCCACCAGAAGTTCCTTGACGTCCTCTGCTTCCGGTTTTATTTCCAGAATCAGTTTGTAAACTCCTATTGCCTTCATCAGAAAACCTTTCTGGGCATACATCTGAGCCGCTTTTTTGTAAGCTCTAACTGCCTCATCATTTCTTCCCAGCCTGAGAAGAGTGTCACCGATTTTCTGATGAAGAGAAATATCCTTCGGATCAAGTTTGAGAGCTTCGTTGAAATAGTGAAGCGCCTTTTCATACTTCTTCTTCAGAAAAAATTCATACCCTTTATCTTTCAGTTTCCTTGCTTTCATGACTCCCCTTTCAGAAGTGTGCAATTAAAATATAGATAAAACTCCATGAATTGTCAAATCTTAACTATTCCCTTTCTCAAAAGGCCTCTCTTTTCAAAGGCTCTCCTGGATGTGGTGTAGATTGAAAGAACTATGCTGATGTTTGTTGCTGCGAAAACTGCTATCATTAAGGCAATCTGGTATTTTATGGCTACCATTGGTGAGGCTCCTCCAAGGATCTGGCCGGTCATCGTTCCCGGAATGGAAACTATTCCCATGGTTGCCATGGTGGCAATGGTTGGACTTATGGCAATCTGGATGGAATTTCTGAGATAGGGAAGTACCGCTTCAAATTTGTTCCCAAAGGTTATAAGTCTGTATATGTATCTTTCCTTTTCGTGTGCGATATCCTTGTAGAATGTGGAAACTGAGATTATGATACCTCTCAGAGAATTTCCAAGGATCATTCCTCCTATGACCACGAGATATTTTGCACTGAATATTCTGGTGACATCTATTACAAAGCGATTAAAGTAGAGTGTTATGGTGTAGATACTTATTGAGTATGATAGAAGGATTGGTACGAGAAAAACCTTTCGGTTCAGGTTACTTCGCCTGATTGCTTGAAAGGTTGCAACAATCATCATAATGAGCAGCCAGAGAATATTTACAATTGCGCTGTCATACTGAAAGAGATATTTGAGATAGATCCCCATCAGGAAGAGTTGAATGGTCATTCGGGCTGCCGAGAGAAGGGTTTCCTTTATGAGAGGTAACTTGATGTAAGAATAGATGATGACAGGAATTATTAGCAGAAGGAAACAAAGCATCATTGAGAGAATGGAGATATCTTTAGCTCCCCCCATTGTTAACCTCCATTACTCTGATGTTATTAACACTTTCCCACTCTCTGTCGTGGGAAATTACAACTGTGGTTTTACCCAGTTTGCCGATGAAATCAGCCACTTTCACCTTCAAATCCTCATCCAGTGCTGAGGTTGGTTCATCAAGTAGAAAAATATCTCTGTCAAGCAGAATGGCAGTTATGAGAAGTATTCTCTGTTTTTCTCCACCGGATAACTCTGAGAAGTCCTTCTGGAGAGTCTCCTCAGGGAGCTGGAAAAAGTCAATAAGTTCCTTCAGCTTTTTCCTCTCAAATTTCTTCTCCCTTTCCAGAATCTCCTCGATGGCTTTTTCTGTGTTCTCCCTCAATATATCTGGATTCTGAGGGACATATGAGATTTTCCTCCTTATGTAAGGAAGATTTTTCAGAGAGAGTTTTTTACCACAAATTCTGACTTTTCCCTCCACAGGTTTCAGCAGGCCCATGATAGTGTAGAGAATGGTTGTTTTCCCTGTTCCTGAGGGACCTTTTATGAGTAGTACTTCCTGTTCATAGACTGTGAAGGAAAGATTTTTGAATAGTATCCTATCTTCATAACCAATTGTTACATTTTCAAATTCTATTACAGGTTTCATCTGTCACCTCAGCTGTTCAATTCCAGTTTTCAGAAGAAAGAGAGCCAGAAGTACAAGGAGAACGCCAGTTGTTTTGATAACATAAGTGAAGGTCTTGCCTTTTAGAAATTCTTTTGATTTCGCAGATATGGCAGATATGAAGATTTTCACATTGATCATCACGAGATAAAATATGGCAACAAAGATGTATCCACCACAGTGAGTTTCATTGTTGCCTTTCAGAAAAATGGGTCCCCCAATGGTTGTCCAGAAGAGATAGGGACTGGGACTGAGAAAATTCGTTATGATCCCCTTCTGCAGGGATCTGGTCCTCTGAAGGTTGAGCTTGATCTGACCGTTAAACTTTATATTTTTAATTCCCAGAGTCGTAACATAAACTGCACCCACAAGAGATATGATGCCAATGATTAGGTGACTGTTTATGTGGGATAGAAGTAAAATCGTTATTGGTACTATAATGATATCAGTAAAGATGGGAGCAAAGCAGATTTTCAAGCCTGATCTGAAACCGTAGAGCAGAGTTTCTGAAATAATCAGGGCTGTCAGGGGTCCGGGAGAAAATCCCGCAGAAATTCCCAGTGCAATTCCAATTAAAAGATATTCAACCATCTCCAATCTCAATCAAAGCAATTTCCGACCTGCTCAGGAATCTCATGGGTGGACCCCATGTTCCTGTGCCGGATGTTGTATATTGTAACATCTTACCATATTTTTTCATTCCACAGCAGTTTTTGTAATAGAGAAAAACAAGAAGTTCCATTGGTGGGATCTGCCCTGCATGGGTGTGACCCGAAAGCATTAGATCAAATCCTGCATTCTCTGCTTCCCTCCATAGGGTTGGGGAGTGGTGGAGAAGGATTTTGAAGTTACCATCAGGAGCGTTTCTGACAACAGTCAGGTCGGGTTTTCCCGTCCCAAGATATTTCCCCGATTCATCATGAATACCGCAGATTGTTAGAGTGTCAAAGGTGACGCATCTGTTTTCAAGGAGCTCTATACCCGTTTCTCTACAGAATTTGTGGAAATTTTCCAGACCGCTGAAATAATCATGATTGCCTGGCACTGTTAAAATGCCATATTTTGAACTTAAATTTTTCAGAGACTCAATGTATTGATTAATGCATTTTCCATGACAATCTATCAGATCTCCAGTAATAAGTATAAGATCAGGTTTCAGGGGATTCACCCTTTCCACAATTTCTTCAAGCCATTTTACCTTTTTCAGGTATCCAAGGTGTAGATCTGATATCTGGACAATTCTGTATTTCCCTTTCACTTTGTCAGTGTTTATCTGTATCTGCCGAACAATGGGAGGGAGGAAGAGTTCTCTGAGGGAATAGGTGAAAATTAGAATTATTATGAGAGTTGCGTAAATTGTGAGGGATCTCAGGTCGCCTCCTGCGAGGAAATACACAAGGTCTTTCAAAACATAGAAGGAAGCCGATATCCCCAGAAAACCCATATATATTGAACCTGTCAGTGTAATAAAGTTAAATGCCCTGTAATGGCGTGCAATCTCACCAGCAGGGAATAGAAGTGCAAGGATTAAGGCGGGGATCAGCAGATTTTCAATATGAATTTGAAGGAGGACGGTGAGGTTGTAGAGGAGGTAGTAGTTTCCAGCTATGTATATAGAGGTTAAAATGAAAACTGTCAGCGAAAGAAAAAATTTTTTCATAAGATTTGTTTTTATTATAACTTAGTTTAAAATATTAAGTATAGATATATTTTAGTCAAGGGGAGGTAATTTGAGTAATCCAGGTAAAATCAGAAGGAGGTTGCTTATGAAGGGAAGGAGATTTTTGGTTGTATTTATTCTTTTGTTGATTGGTTTTTTTGTGTTTCAAGCTGTTAGAAGTGGTAAAAACCCTGTTAATCTTGTAAGTGAAAACTATAAGTTAGCTGAAAAAAAAGATAATGCTATCAGAGTAACGGGATTACATATCCCCTTTGTAAAAAATGTTGGTCAGTTTGATAGAACTATCAAATACTATGCTGATATTTTACCTGGATCAGTAAGGATATCACGGGAAGGAAATATTATTTATCTACTTAAGGGTAGTGATGGTAGAATAGTCAAAGTTGTGGAGAAATTTGGAAACTCCCTTACTCCCTCAGATGGAAAGAGATCTGTAACAAGAGTTAATTATTTTTATGGAAAAAATTCTTTTCATGATGTGCCTTCCTTTGATTCTGTCTCTTTAAAGGGCGTTGCTGACAGAGTTAACCTTGAGTTAAAGGCATATCAGGGAAAAGTTGAGAAGATCTTTGAAGTTTTGCCCGGTGGCAGTGTAAGTGATATCAGAGTTAAGGTAAAGGGTGCAAAGCTGGTTATAGAAGATGACCAATTAATTCTTCTTACTGAAAGTGGAAAATTCGCATTTTCTGTGCCGAAAGTTTACCAGAAGGTGGATGGTAAGTTAGTGTATTTTAAGGTGAAATACGGATTGTTGAATGATAGTGAGTATGGTTTTAGTGTTGGAAAGTATGATAAAAGCAAGCCTCTCTATATTGATCCTTTTGTCTATGGAAGATATGTTGGAGCTGGTGAGGTTAACCCATGCTCAGAAGATGCCTGTGGAAAAGAAGGGGGAGAAAAAATTATTTCTTATGGAGATTATCTCTACATAGCAGGGTATTCTTATGGGGATACACCACTGAGAGGCAACGGGTACGAAAAAGATTACTCTGGGAGTGGGGATGCTTTCGTATTGAAGATTAAAAAGGACCTTTCTGACATTGTTTCCTCAACTTATCTTGGTGGCACAAAAAAAGATGTGGCAAAGGATCTGCTGATAGATGGTAACGGGAATGTTGTAGTTGCAGGTTATACCTCTTCACCAGATTTCCCTATTACAACCATGAAAAATCATAATGGTGGAAATGATATTTTTATTGCATACCTGGATCAGAATTTAAGTAATTTAAATTTTTCAACATTGATCGGTGGCAGTGGTAATGATGTAGTTAATGCTATAGCTTATTACGATGATTCTCTTTTCCTATCGGGTAAAACAGATTCTCCAGATTTCCCTGTGGAAAGTGGATACGATAACGAGATCAGTGGTGGAACAGACGGATTTGTAATGAAACTTGGCAGTGATCATAATATTGTTTCTTCTACTTTTCTCGGTGGAAAAGGTGATGATGAGGTGAAGGATATGACCATTATCCCTGGTGGAGATGTTGTTGTAG
>Ga0256833_1001043_pt1 | contig 20923 bp, 20 predicted proteins | sample 356284metaG_FD_190535 | JGI IMG/M metagenome (GOLD analysis project Ga0256833, IMG submission 190535) | Hydrothermal vent microbial communities from Mid Atlantic Ridge, Atlantic Ocean - 356-284 | ecosystem: Environmental > Aquatic > Marine > Hydrothermal vents | place: Atlantic Ocean: Mid... | reverse complement strand
TGAAATTCCCAAACAAATTATTTTTATAGACAATATGTTTTTAACAAGCTCTGGGAAGATAAACAGAAACAAAGTTTTGGAAAGTATTTTAAAAAACAATACCTTTGAAAATTGTTAAGAAATTGTAAACTTATAATAGTGTTAGTGAATATTAACTACCTTTGTCTATGAAAAAGAGTTTTATGAAACCATTGGAAAAAAAATTAGCAGGATATCGTATTCCGCAAATGTTTCAAGCACAGGGATTATATCCTTTTTATCATCCGATAGAATCCGGGCAGGATACGGAAGTTATTTTAAGAGGAAAAAAAATATTAATGTTCGGTTCCAATAGTTATTTGGGTTTAACACGACATCCTGAAGTTGTTGAAGCCGCAAAAGAAGCATTGGATAAATACGGTACCGGAGCTTCCGGTTCACGTTTGATGAACGGAAATTTGGACTTGCACGAAGAATTGGAACAACAACTTGCAGATTTTGTCGGTAAAGAAGCCGCTACCGTTTTTAGTACAGGCTTTCAATCCAATTTGGGAACTATACCCGCTTTGGCAGGACGAAACGATTATATATTAATTGATGAAAAAAATCATGCTTCCATTATTGAAGGAACCCGTTTGTCTTTTGCCAAAACATTGAAATTTGCCCATAATGATATGGATGATTTGGAGCGTTTGCTTCAAAAAACTGATAAAGACAAGATAACATTGATAGTGGTTGACGGTATTTTTAGTATGGAAGGTGATATTGCGCCCTTAGATAAATTAACCGATTTAGCCGATAAGTACAATGCATCTGTGATGGTTGATGATGCACATTCATTTGGAGTTTTAGGGAATGGAGGAAGAGGAACGGCTGATTATTTTGGCGTAACGGATAAAGTGGATATTATTATGGGAACTTTTAGTAAATCCTTAGCTTCATTGGGTGGTTTTGTTGCCGGCAGTTATGATGCTATTAATTATTTAAAACACAATGCACGAGCATTGCTTTTTAGTGCCAGTATTCCACCTGCTGCCGCTGCCAGCGTTCTGAAAGCTTTGGAATTAATCAAAAGGGAACCTGAGCGTATAGATCGTCTTTGGGAAAACACAAATTATGCTAAGAAACTATTGGTAGATAACGGTTTTGATATTGGTCAAAGTACTACGCCTATTATTCCGATTCATGTAGGCGATGACGTAAAAACTTATAAGTTGGCAACTTTAATGTTGCAAAAAGGGGTTTATGTCAATCCGGTTGTACATCCGGCAGTTGAAAAAGGTAAGGCAATTTTGCGTTATTCACTTATGGCTACCCATACAAGGGAACAAATTGATCGTTCGGTTGAGGTCTTAATGGATTCTACAAAAGAATTATAAAATAGTTTTGTATTATGGGAGAAATTATTATAAAAGAAGTTAAAACAAAAAAAGATTTGAATACTTTTATTAAGTATCCCTTGCAACTTTATAAAAATAATCCTTATTATGTTCCACAGTTATCTACTTTTGAAAAATCTACACTAGACCCCAAAAAAAACCCGGCTTTTGATTATTGTGAAGCAAAATATTGGTTGGCATATAAAGATGGGAAAGTTGTAGGACGTATTGCAGGTATTTACAATCCAAAATCCAATGAGATTTGGAATGAAAAAATGATTCGTTACGGCTGGATAGATTTTGAAAAAGATATTGATGTTGCTGATAAATTATTAAAAACAGTAGAAGAATGGGGTAGAGCAAAAGGAATGACAGGATTGCACGGACCTTTGGGTTTTACGGATATGGATTTGGAAGGAATGTTGGTAGAAGGTTTTGAAGAAATAGGGACGCAAGCAGTTATTTATAATTATCCATATTATCCGGAGTTTATGGAGAAATTAGGTTTTAAAAAAGCTACGGATTGGTTGCAAATGGAAATTAAGATACCCGAAAAAGTTCCGGAAAAAATATCAAGAGTTTCCAAAATTGTTCAAGAAAAATACGGATTGCGTTTGAAAACTTTCAAAAAAGCAAAAGAAGTAAAGCCTTATGCACATCAAGTATTTGATATAATTAATAAATCTTATGTTGATTTATATGGATTTGTTCCCTTAACGGAGAAACAAATAGATTATTATGTCAAATTATATTTTGATATGGTCAATCCAAAATACTTAGGTTTTGTAGTTGATGAAAACGATCGTTTGGTTGGATTTGGCTTAGGTGTTCTTTCTTTATCCAAGGCATTTCAAAAAGCCAAAGGAAGTCTTTTTCCATTCGGTTGGTTTCATATTTTAAAAGCATTATATAAAAATGATACTTTGGATTTATTGTTACATGCTGTATTACCGGAATACAAAGGAAAAGGAGTTCCGGCAATTTTTTATGAACATATGACGCAAGCTTGTATTGATAACGGTGTTAAAACAGCTATAACCAGTCATATTTTAGAAGATAATAAGCCATCATTGCAAATGTTTAATGCTTATCCTAAACGTCAGCATTTGCGTAGGCGGATTTATGAAAAGTCTATTTAAACAATGACGCAAAAACGTATTTTAATAACAGGAGCAAGCGGATTTATCGGCAGTTTTTTTGTTGAAGAAGCATTAAGGAGAGGGTATGATGTTACGGCAGGAATACGTAAAACCAGTAGTAGAAAATATTTGCAAGATAAACGGATTCACTTTTTGGAATTGGATTTTCAAGAAAAAAAATTATTGAAAAATCAATTGCAAAAAGCCGGTAAATTTGATTATATCATCCACAATGCCGGATTGACAAAAACCTGTAATCCTAAGGAATTTTATAAAGTAAATTATCAAAATACGGTTAATTTTATTGAAGCCCTTAAAGAAAACAATCAAGTGCCGGATAAATTTATATTTATCAGTAGTTTGGAAGCATATGGACCCGGAAAGCCTGGAACAACAATTCCCGTTACAAATGAAGGAAAGCCACAACCTGCTACACAATACGGTAAAAGCAAATTAAAAGCTGAAGAATATTTGTTTTCTTTAAAAGAATTTCCATTTCTTATTTTCAGACCTACGGGAGTGTATGGCCCACGAGAGAAAGATTATTATTTAATGATAAAAAATTTGGATAAAGGTTTGGAAATTTACATAGGAAATCAACCGCAATATTTGAGTTTTATCTATGTAAAAGATTTGGTTAGATTGGTTTTGGATAGTTTATCAAGTGATAAATGTTGCAAAGCATATTTTGTAAGCGATGGGAATACTTATACTTCTGAAGATTTTAACCGGATTGTAAAAGAAAAACTGAATAAGAAAACCATTAGATTTTCGCTTCCTAAATCTCTTATCAGACTTATGGCAATTGTCAATGAAAAAATTTCTTGTTTGCTTGGGCAAACTCCTTTGCTCAATCGAGATAAGTATTATATTATTACACAATCCAATTGGCTTTGTGATAATTCGGATATTAAAAAAGATTTTAACTTTGTTCCCGGATATGATTTGGAAAAGGGTTTGGATGAAACTATTGAGTGGTATATTAAAGAAAAAAATAATTTATTATGAATTTAACTAAAAGACAACAACAAATAGTTGAAGCCGCAATGTCGCTGATTGCCCAAAAGGGAATTCAAGGATTGACAATAAAAAACATTTCTTTAATGGTGGGTATTAGTGAACCTGCTATTTATAGACACTTCAAAAGCAAAACCGATATTCTTTTAACAATATTGGATATGTTTATTGAAAACAATAAGAAAATTTTTAAATCGGATGTTAAAAAAGATATTCAAGTTTATCAAGTAATCGAAAATTTATTTAACAATTTTATTAATACTTTTGTTGAATATCCCGATTTGATTTCTATTATTTTTTCAGAAGAAATTTTTAACAATGATCCGGTTTTTAAGAAAAAAACACTTACAATTATCAATGGAAATTTTGAGATTTTAAAAAAATTGATCAAAAAAGGACAAATAAATAATGAAATTAACCCCGAATTAGATGCAGAATCATTAGCTACTATTATTTTAGGAAGTTTAAGACTTTGTGTAAAAAAATGGCAATTGTCCGGTTTTAATTATGATTTAAAAATAAAATCAAATATCTTGAAAAAAAATATTTTGAAATTAATATCTAATTAAAATTTTTTGTTTACTTTTGTGAGTGAATATTAACTAACAATTATTTTTTTAATTTTGTGTTGTAAATATGCTTTAAGAAATAAATTATGGAATTATCATTTTGGGAGAAATTAAAAAAAAATGCATATAATGGGTTAGATCCTATTATTAATGTATTGATTAAAATTGGACTTAGCCCAAATCATATTACCATTATAGGTTTTTTGATTACGATCTTTGCTACTTCAATATTGATTTACGGAGCCGAAAAAGGAACTCGAAATGACCCAAAATATATTTTATGGTTTGGAATAATACTTTTATTAGCCGGTGTCTTTGATATGATGGATGGTCATTTGGCTAGAAAAACAGGTAAAATGAGTGTTTTTGGAGCTTTTTTTGATTCTATAATTGATCGTTACAGTGAAATGTTTATGTTTTTTGGTATTGCTTATTATTTGGTGTCTTATGACTATTTTTTAAGTGGTATTTTTTCATTTATAGCTATGATAGGATCTATTATGGTAAGTTATGCAAGAGCCAGAGCAGAGGGTTTAGGTTATGAATGTAAAGTGGGAATGATGCAACGTCCCGAACGTATTTTAATGATTGGTATAACTGCCATATTATATGGAATTATACATTATATATATGGAGATTTTAAATATGCTTGGAATAATATTTCTATTTTGGAAAATGTATCGGTTTTTACCATTCCTATTTTTATTCTGGCTGTGTTAACAAACTATACAGCTTTTCAAAGAATAAATTATTGTAAAAAAATTATGAAAGATTAAATAACTGTTTATAAACAAATAAATCAAATAAAAATGGAAACAAAAAATAAAATTAAAAGTCCGAAAGGAAAATTAGGAATATTAACTCCCGGAATGGGAGCAGTGGCAACAACATTTATGGCCGGTGTGATAGCCGCCAATAAAGGTCTGGGAAAACCCATCGGGTCATATACACAAATGGGAAAAATTCGTTTGGGAAAAAGAACCGAAAAAAGAAAAGAAAATGTTAAAGATTTTGTTCCCTTGGCATCATTAAATGATATAGTCTTTGGCGGTTGGGATATTTTTACGGATAATGCTTACGAATCGGCTGTTAATGCAAAAGTTTTAGAAAAAGATTTGTTGGAGAATATCAAAGATGAATTATCACAAATCAAACCGATGAAAGCTGTCTTTAATCCCGATTTTGTTAAAAATCTAAATGGAGAACATATTAAAAAAGAGAAAACCAAAATGGATGAAGCCAAAGCATTAATGGCTGATATCGATAATTTTAAAAAAGAAAATAATTTAGACAGGGCAGTAATGATATGGTGCGCATCAACAGAAGTTTATACCGAACCAAATGAAGTGCATTTAAGTATTGAAAAATTTGAAAAAGCTTTGGAAGAAAATCATCCTGCAATAGCTCCAAGTATGATTTATGCTTATGCAGCTATCAAGAGTGGTGTGCCTTTTGGTAATGGCGCTCCTAATCTAACCGTTGACATTCCGGCATTGGTAGAATTGGCAAAAAAGGAAGGAGTAGCCATTTCGGGAAAAGATTTTAAAACCGGACAAACATTGATGAAAACTATCTTAGGACCTGGTTTTAAAACCCGTTTATTAGGAATTGAAGGTTGGTTTTCAACTAACATATTGGGAAATAGAGATGGATATGTTTTGGATAATCCGGATTCTTTTAAAACAAAAGAAGTTTCAAAATTAAGTGTTTTGGACAGTATCTTGGAACCCCAAGAATATCCCGAATTGTATGGCGATATGTATCATAAGGTAAGAATTAACTACTATCCACCCAGAGGTGATGATAAAGAAAGTTGGGATAATATAGATATTTTCGGTTGGTTAGGTTATAAAATGCAAATAAAAGTAAATTTCCTATGTAAAGATTCTATCTTGGCAGCTCCAGTTGTTTTGGATTTAGCATTGTTTATGGATTTGGCTCAACGTGCCGGAATGAGCGGTATTCAAGAATGGCTTTCATTTTATTACAAATCACCGCAAACAAAACCCGGATTGCCGCCCTTACACGATATTTTCCAACAAAAAATCAAATTGGAAAATACACTCCGTCATATGATGGGTGAAGATTTAATAAATTATTTAGGTTTGGATTATTATCAAGAATAATAAATGAAGTGGTATAAGATTATAGCGACAAGTTTAGGAGTAGGTTATTCTCCTTTTGCTCCCGGAACAATGGGAGCAATTTTAGGGACAATTTTGTTTTATGCTTTAAATTTATTTTTATTAAAACTTAATTTTTCTTGGAATTATGTGATTTTGGTTGATGTTGTTGCTATAATCTTTTTTTTATTATTAGGGGTAAAAGCTATAAAAAACGTTCATAAAATTTGGAAACACGACGATAATAGAATAGTTATTGATGAAGTTGTGGGAGTTTGGATAACAACTTTGTTTGTCCCGCTTCAATGGAAATATTATTTGATGGCTTTGATTGTTTTTAGATTTTTTGATATTGTAAAACCATTGGGAATCAAAAACTTTGACCGTATGAAAAATGACTGGAGTGTAATGTTAGATGATATTTTGGCAGGTTTTTATGGGTGGTTATTGATGCAAATGTTATTATATTTTAAATTTATATAATAATGCTGAAATTTTTTAAATATAATATAATCTCTTTGTTGGCAACAGGAATTGATTTTGCAATGTTCGTTTTGCTGACTAAAATTTTTGATATTTGGTATGTATATGCCAATCTTATCAGTGCATTTTCAGGTGGTATGTTTGCATTTTTTATGAATAGAAATTGGGTTTTTCACTCTTTGAATCCGAATATTAAAGTTCAAATTATAAAATTTTTTTTGGTTTGGGGAGGAAGTATATTTTTAAATACGACAGGTCTTTATCTATTAATAGAAAACACGGCTTTGCCCGAAATTACAGCCAAAATAATAATAGCTGTAGCAGTAGGAGTATTTTTTAATTTTTTAATGAACAAATTTTATGTTTTCAATGATAAAAACAAAGAACAAATATATTTTTCGTAATTGGATTTTATGGGTATTTTTATTTTCAGGTTTTGTATTACAAGCTCAAAAACTCACACGAGTATATGGAGTGGTTAAAGATGCTCAAACACACGAACCATTACCTTTTGTTACGGTATATTTTAAAGGAAAAAATATTGGTGTAACAACAGATTTTAATGGAGAATATACCATTGAAACACAATGGGCTTCTACAAAGTTGGCAGCTTCTTTTGTTGGGTATAAAGAAGTGATTAAAACTGTTATTCCCGGAAAATCACAACGTATAGATTTTTCTTTGAAACCGGAAGCCGAGACTCTGGATGCAGTAACAATAAAAGTAAAAGAAAAGTATCGTAATAAAAACAATCCGGCAGTTGAATTAATAAAAAAAGTGCTGAAACATAAAGATGAAAATCGAAAGGAAAGTTTAGACTATTATCAATATGACAAACAAAAAATAGTTGAGTTTGATTTGAGTAATATCACAGAAAAATTTCGTAAAAGAAAAATTTATCAAAAACTAAAAAATGTTTTCGATCAATATATTGATACATCAAAAGTAAATGGAAAACCTTATTTGCCCTTGTTCATAGAAGAAACTTTATCGACGGAATATTTTAGAAAAACACCCAAAGATCAAAAAGAAATTGTGCTCGCTAGTAAAATGACAGGTTTTCACGATTATATCAATGACCAAGGGGTTAGTTTTATAACGGATTATCTATATACCGAAATTGATTTATACAATGGAAATATTATGCTATTGAGCAATCAGTTTACCAGTCCCATTTCCAGAATCGCCCCTATTGTGTATAAGTTTCATATCATTGATACTTTGGAAGTAAAAGGAAAACAATGTATTCAATTGGCTTTTCAACCACGTAATAAACAGGATTTTGCTTTCAAAGGAAATATGTATATAACGAACGATGATAAGTATGCCGTTATAAAAGTAGATATGCGGGTTTCTCACGATATTAATTTGAATTTTGTCAATGATTTGCAAATTATTCAAGAATTTGATTATATAGACAATAAGGCTTGGATGAAAACTCGTGATGAAATATTTATAGATTTTAGTTTCGGTAAAAGAAGAACAGGAATGTTTGGAAAGAAGAAAGTATTTTACAAAAACTTTAAACTGGATAAAAAAATTCCGGATGATATATTTAATGGAATAGAAAAGAAAGAAGAAGTTGCGGATGCTACGATGAAAGATGAAGCTTATTGGCAAACGCATAGACTGGTGCCTTTAACACGTCAGGAAGAGAATATTTATACAATGGTAAAAACCGTTAAACAAATACCCGCTTTTAAAAGGACAATGAATACAATAATGCTAATTACCGTAGGATATTGGAATGCAAATAAAATTGATATAGGACCGGTAAATTCGTTTTACAGTTTTAATGATATAGAAGGTTTTAGGTTACGTTTTGGAGGAAAGACCAGTGATAAATTTAGTAAAACAACACGTATAGAATCTTATGGAGTATATGGTTTTAAAGATAAACGTTTTAAATTTTCATTAAAGGGAACATATTCTTTAAATCACCGTCCTTTGAATAAAGTGCCTAAGCATTATATTTCGGCAATGATACAACGAGAGACAAATTTTCCGGGGATGCAAATGCAATTTATCAATGAAGATAATTTTTTGTTATCGTTTAAGAGAGGAGTTGCAGACAAAATATTATATTATGATATGTTCAAAATAGAACATAAATTGGATTGGGGAAGTGGATTCTCTACGCGTTTGGCTTTAAAATATACCAAACAAGAGCCCGGAGGAAATTGGGTTTTTGATTTTGGTGATTATACCAAACCGGATATTACGGCTAGTGAAATTATTACAACTTTGCGTTTTGCCCCCAACGAACAGTTTTATGAAGGAGTGGATTATACCGTTCCTATTATCAACAAATATCCTATTTTTCAATTGACCTATATACAATCGCTAAAAGGTGTTTTAGGTTCTGATTATGAATATAGTAAGCTGAAATTTAATCTTTTTAAACGCTTTTATATGGGACCGGTTGGTTTTATGAATACCGAATTGGAAACCGGAAAAGTTTTTGGAAAATCCGTTCCATATACCAATTTGTTTATTCATAGAGGAAATCAAACCTATTCTTATCAATTACGTTCATACAATTTGATGAATTTTATGGAGTTTGTCAGCGACCAATATGTTTCATTGTATTTTGAACATCATTTTAACGGATTTTTACTCAATAGAATACCATTAATTAAACATTTAAAATGGAGAGCAATTGTATCTGCAAAAGGAATTATCGGTAATTTAACGGATGAAAATAATCCTGAAATAAATCCGGATTTGATGCAGTTTTCACACGATATTAACGGAATTTCATCTACTTATACTTTGAATACGAAACCTTATGGAGAACTAAGTGTAGGGGTAGGGAATATTTTTAAATTGTTTCGGGTAGATTTGGTAAAAAGAATTAATTATTTAGATTTGCCCAATGTTAGTGAATATGGCATTCGTGCAAGATTTAAAATAGATTTTTAATTATGAAACTATTACTAGTTAGCATATTGATTTTATTAGGGAATAACGGTTATGTTCAACAAAAGAATAATTATCCCATTCCTAAAACAAAAAATTTATTGTTTTATATTCAACGAAATCATAATGAAAATGCAATAGTTTATGATGCAATTTATGATAAAGACGGAAAGCTTAATCCGGATAAACCTGTAGAAGCTTATTGGATAAGATTTCAAGAGCATGGACAAAGAATGGAATTGCGTTATTACGAACGTTGGATGGCTTATGGAATTAAGGCAGAAAAATCCGACAACCCAAATTATGATTATCGTTTATATCTATCTGCCAGTGATAAAGTTGTACTTTGGTTAAAACAGATAGCCCCCTTTAAATCTATTGTAATTACGGAAATAAATGGAAAACCTGTAAGACTTGATCATTTGTTTGCAACTTTGGATGAATCCGGTTGGATTCCAAAAGTTTTATATGGCGAATTTTATGCCTATTATTTAGATAATAATAAAGCGGCATATAAAAAAGTTTTTCCAAAAGATATTAAATAAATGACAAAAAAATTTAAACGTTTTACAAAGAAAAATATATCGATAAACTTTCTTTTGATTACATTATATTTGTTGTGGTGTCATTTTGGAATGGGAAAAATAAGATCCGAACACATATTTCTTGTATTACTTTGGGTTCTTGGTTTCTATCTACATCCCAAAACACGTAGTTTTGTGTTGGCTTTTTCTTTTTTTATCTTGTTTTGGATAATTTATGATAGTATGCGTGTTTTTCCAAACTATACGGTAAACACCGTTCATATCCGACAACCTTATAATATTGAAAAATGGCTTTTTGGCATAAACGATATGGGAAAAATTTTAACCCCTAATGAATATTTTGCCATACATCATCAGAAAATATTGGATTTCTTATCGGGTTTTTTCTATATCAATTGGATGCCGGTACCCTTAGCTTTTGGAGTTTATCTTTTTGTCAAGGATAAAAAAATGTTTTTGCAATTTTCATTGGCTTTTTTATTGGTAAATATTTTTGGTTTTATAATCTATTATTTATATCCTGCCGCTCCCCCTTGGTATGTGGAAAAATACGGTTTTAACTTACAAATAGGTGTTCCGGGAAGTCGGGCAGGTCTTGTACGTTTTGACGAGTTGATAAATTATCCGCTATTTAAAAATATCTATAACAAAAATGCTAATGTTTTGGCGGCAATGCCTTCACTTCACGCTACCTATCCTTTGATTGTTTTGTTTTTTGCCATAAAAAAATCTTTAAATAAGTTTTTTATTATACTTTTTATAATCTTTACTTTGGGAATTTGGTTTGCGGCTGTTTATTCAAATCATCACTATTTAATTGATGTTTTAGCAGGCATTTTGTTGGCTCTTATGGTATTATTTGGCTTTAATTATCTTTCGGAAACAGATACTTATTTAAATAAATTCATTCACCATTTACATAAACAGCTGTAAAACAAAAATTTAATTTTTTAAAAAAATATTTTGTCATAAGAAAAAATGTATTACCTTTGTGAGTGAATACTAACTAACTAAAATTATTAAAATGAACGGAAAACAAAACATTGCAATTGGATTATTTACTATGGCATTTTTTATGGCTTATGGTTTTTTATTAATCTATTTAAGAGATTTTGCACCGGGTAAAGAAGAGTGGATAAATTCATATATCAAAGATGCACATTTTGAAAGCAGATTGGCACACGTGCACGGAAATTTGTTTGCGATGTTAAATATCGTGATTGGCTATTTGTTATTGCAATTTGGTAATCGTTTGAACAATACAAAATGGATTTCAATAACGGCACTTATAGGAATATTGATGCCTGTTGGAATTTTATCCGAAGTTTATATTGGATTTCCACCCGTTTTTGTATTGATTGGAGCTATTTCTATTGTAATTTCAGTAGTAATGTTGGGATTTTCATTTATAAAATTAAAAACAGAATAAAAAAATAAAATATGAAACAATTAAAAATGATGTTGTTATTTTTGGCTGTATCCGGAACTTTTTCGGTATTAGCACAAGAAAAATTGACTTTGGAAGAGGTTTTATTAAAAACCAAAGAGAATAACAAGACGCTGAAAATAAGCGAAAATGAAATGAGGATTGCACAAGAAAAACACAAAGAAGTAAAAAGTAATCTTTTGCCTAAAATACAAGCAACGGGAGATTACAAATACTTCTTTGATTTGCCAACGCAATTGATGCCGGCAAAAGCATTTAATCCGCAAGCGCCCGATTGGCAGTTTAAAGCAGCACAATTTGGTGTCCCCCATAATATAAATGCAAATGTACAGTTAGTGGTACCGCTTTTTAATCCACAGCTCTATACAAATATAAAAACAACAAAAATAGCTTCTGAATTAAGTCGTTTAAAATATAATAAAACGGAAGAACAAGTTTTGTATGATGTATCTAATCTTTATTATAATGCGCAGGTTATTAAATCACAGTTGAATTTTTTGAATGGAAATATTCAAAATACTCAAAAGCTTTTAGATAATTTGAAATTATTAAAAAAACAAGGAATGGTAAAAGGCACGGATGTTGACAAAATTGATTTGCAGTTACAACAATTAAATACCAATTATGAGCAAGCTCGTTCTAATTTTGATCAAGTTTTGGATGCATTGAAATTTTATATGGGAATTCCTTTGGATACATCTATCGATATTACGGAAATTGAAACCATAAAAGATGAAAATATTTCTTATGAAAAAGAAAAAACATTGGATTTTAAAATGGCAAAAGTAAAAACAAGATTGCTGGATAATGAAATAAAATCATTAAAACGTTCTCGTTTGCCTTCATTAAGTTTTTTGGCTTCGTATGGTATAACAGGATATGGTTATGATGAAAAACCACATGATTTCTTGGATTTTTATACCGTTAGTTTTATTGGAGCCAAATTAAGTATCCCGATTTTTAATGGCACTGTAACTTCTAAGAAAATCAAACAAAAAAAATATGAGTTGGAAAACAGTAAATTGCAATTAGAATTGGTAGCAGACAAAAAAGCTATGGAAATCAAAAGTGCCAGGGCAAAAAAAGATGTAAACTTTGCTAAAATGAATGAAACGAAAAATCAAGTAAAATTGGCTCAAAAGATTTATAATCAAACTATATTGGAACAAAAAAATGGACTTGCCAGTTTAACTGATATCATTATGGCTGATAACAATTTACGTCAAGCACAACAAAATTTTTTACAAGCACAAATAGATTATTTAAAAGCAGTTTTGGAATTGAAAAAAATATCCGGAAATCTTAAATGAAATAAAAAAATAATTAACTGAAAAATATAATAAAAATGAAAAAGAATATATTAAACATACTTATACTGATTGCATTAATAGTATTAATAGTATTAAAATTAACCGAAAATAAAAAAATTGCGGAATCTCGTGTATATCATTATGATCCTGAAAAACCCATATTAATACATGCACAAAAAATCCAAGCTAAACCTTTGGTTATTACAAAGGATTTTACAGGTAATTTTATTGCAGATAAAGATGGAAAAATAAATGCGGATGTTCAAGGAAAAATAATAGGTTTATACGTAAAAGAAGGAGACAAAGTAAAAAAAGGACAATTATTGATAAAATTGGATCCAACACTTTTATATTCTAAAAAAAGAGCCTTGGATGCAAAAGTAAAAGGTTTGGAAGATGATGTCAAAAGATATGAAGTATTAGCTAAGGCAGATGCAATTCAGGCGGTAAAATTAGAAAAAGCAAAATTGGGACTGAAAGCTGCAATTGCCGAAAGAAAAAGTGTAATTGAACAGATTAATAAAACTAAAATTTATGCTCCTTATAGTGGACAAATAACTATGAAATTTACGGAGCTTGGTTCTTTTGCAGCTCCCGGAATGCCCTTATTACAACTGACCAAAATAGATAAGTTACAGTTTGGTATAAATGTATCGGAAGATGATTTGGATTTGTTTACAAAAAATCAGGAATATCCCATCAGTGTCGATGCTTTATCCGGTCAGAAAGTCAAAGGTAAATTGAGCATGATTGGAAGTAAGGCTAACCGTTCCAACGATTTTCCTGTGCGTTTTGATGTGAAAAATATCAATAAAAATGAAATTAAGGCTGGGATGTTTGGAAATGTTCAGGTAACCAAAAATTATGGAAAAAATGCTATTGTTATACCTGCAACTGCCATACAAGGTTCTCAAAATGATGCAAAAGTGTATGTCGTAGAAAATAACAAGGCAAAATTAAGAAAAGTTATTATTCAAAAACATATAGGAAATGATGTGTTGATTAAAGAAGGAATAAAACCCGGGGATATAATAGTAACATCCGGTTTTATAAACCTTTTTGATGGAGCAAATGTAATTATTAAATAAAAAGAATTATGAATATTACTAAAATATCAATCAATAGACCTTCACTGATAATAGTTTTGTTCAGTGTGTTTACCTTAATAGGGTATATAGGATATAAAAATTTGAGTTATGAACTGTTACCGGATTTTAATCAGCCCGTAATTGTAGTTAAAACAATATATCCGGGAGCAGAGCCGGAAGAAGTGGAAACATCCGTATCTAAAAAAATAGAAGATGCTTTATCTAATTTGGAAGGAGTGGATTATATCCAAAGTAAATCTTTGCCCAATGCATCTATTATCATAGCAAATTTAAAATATGGAACGGATGTGGATTTTGCCATGCAAGATGCACAACGTTTAATAGATAATATAAAAAACGATTTACCGGATGAAATTTTAAGCCCTACAATGAGTAAAGTTTCCCCAAGTGATTTGCCTATTATGTCAATAACGGCTACCAGTAATCTGCCTGCAACAGATTTTTATCAAAAAATGATAGATGATATTTTGCCTCAAATTAAACAGCTAAAAGGGGTTGCAGAAATTGATATTTTGGGAGGTGTTCAAAGAGAGATAAAAGTTAATGTTGATAAAGAAAAGCTAAAACTTAACAATATTTCATTAAGTCAAGTTGTAGAAGCCATAAAAATGTCGGGGAAAGATATTCCGGCAGGTAAAATTAAAACGGATAAAGTAGAAAATTCAGTTCGATTATTAGGAAAATTTCACACCATAAAAGATATTGAAGATGTGCAAGTGGGGATGAAACAACCCGGGAGTCCTATATATGTTAAGAATATTGCTAATGTTGTAGATGGAACCAAAGAAATGTCGTCAGTTAGTAGATTTAACGGAAAAGAAGGATTGGGTTTGATATTAAAAAAACAAGGAGATGCCAATGCTGTGGATGTATCAAAATTGGTACGAAATAAATTAAAAGAAATTGAACAAAAGAATAAAAACGAGGGAATAAAATTTATTATTGCTGATGATTCAACAGATAAAACAATTGCAGCAGTTGATTCTGTTGTTCACGATTTGATATTAGCCGTTATATTGGTATCTATTATAATGTTATTGTTTTTGAGAAGTTGGCGTAATGCAATTATTGTATTAGTCGCTATTCCCACTTCTTTAATTACAGCTTTCGGTGTAATGTGGCTATTAGGTTATACTTTAAATTTGATGACTTTGTTGGCTATGTCATTGATTATAGGTATTTTGGTAGATGATGCTACAGTGGTGTTGGAAAATATACAAAGGCATTTGGATATGGGCAAAGAAAAACGTAAAGCTGCCTTTGAAGGACGTATGGAAATAGGATTTTCAGCAATTTCCATTACATTAGTAGATGTAGTAGTATTTTTACCTATCTTATTCTTGCAAGTTTTTGTTGCCGATATGCTGAAAGAATTTTCAGTGGTAGTTATCACTTCCACTTTAACCAGTTTACTGGTTGGTTTTACCCTAACTCCTTGGTTGGCATCAAGAATCGGTAAAGCAGATGATATCAAACCGACAAACTGGTTTAATAAGTTTCTTATATGGTTTGAAAATAAATTGGATGCTTTTATCAATTGGTACACTAAACAATTGGATTGGGTATTAAATCATAAGCTTATATTTGGTGGTATTATTTTAATCCTGATTGTTCTTACAGGAGTTTTAATGAAACAAAATATTATCGGAAATGAGTTAATTGCTACCGGAGATCAAGGAAAATTCAGTTTATTTTTGGAATATGACAAATACACTCCGTTAAAGCAAAATAATATTACTTCTGCCAAAGTTGAACAATTCCTGTTGCAACAACCGGAAGTCGAGACTGTTTTTAGTAATATTGGAGGTCCTACATCCGCTATCGGGAGTTCAGGTGTGGGATTGCCTTATAAATCTGAACTTACGGTTCAGTTGGTGCCTGATGAAAAAAGAAAAGGTGTTCGCACAGAACAATTTATGATTGATATAAGGGAAGCTTTGCAAAAAGAGTTTCCGGGCATCAAATTTTCAATGACTGCACTAGGTTTGGTGCAACGTTCATCTCCTATTGAAATTACATTAAGTGGGAGTGATTTGGATAAAGTGAAAAGTGAAGCTGAAAAACTTAAAAAAGTTATAGAAAAAATTCCGGGTGCTGATAATGTACAACTTTCAGTTACAGAAGGAACCCCCGAATTGAAAGTAAATCCTGATAAAGACAAAATGCAGCGTTTGGGCTTAAATGCCGCTTATGTTGGTTTTAATTTAAGAACTGCATTTACAGGAAATGACGATGCTACTTTAACTGATAAAGGTACAGAGTATCCTGTAAATATACGTTTGGAAAAATTTGATCGTCAAAATTATGATGATGTAGCTAATTTAACAATAATAAATCCCCATGGGAATCCAGTAAAAGTATCTCAATTTGCAAGTATTGAGCAAGATAAATCCCCTTCTATGTTAGAGCGGATGAATCGATTGCCATCCATAACCATAACGGCAGATGCTTTGGGACGTCCTTCAGGTTCTGTTGCTGATGATTTCAAAACTTATATTAAAACTCATCCGCTGCCCGAGGGAATAGAAATGGCATGGGGAAGTGATATCAAAAAACAAATGGATAGTTTCGGTGCAATGGCAAATGTCTTGTTGATATCTTTTATCCTGATTTATTTGATATTAGTAGCGCTTTATGATGATTTTATCTATCCTATTGTTGTTATGTTTGCAATTCCGGCAGCTATCATCGGAGCATTATTGGCTTTGAATTTATCATTAAGTAGTTTAAGTTTGTTTTCGCTGTTAGGTTTGATTATGTTGATGGGATTGGTTGTAAAAAATTCCATTTTAATTGTTGATTTTACCAATCAATTAAAAGCCAAAGGGCTATCAACAAAACAAGCACTTATTGAAGCAGGAAAAGAACGCATGCGTCCAATATTAATGACAACTTTTGCAATGGTTATAGGAATGATACCTATTGCAATGGCAAAAGGAACAGCTAGTGAATGGAAAAACGGATTGGCTTGGGTAATTATTGGAGGTTTACTTTCGTCATTGATGATAACCGTCTATTTGGTGCCGGTAATGTATTATTTGGTAGATGTTTTAAAAGATAAAATTTACAGGTTATTTCATAAAAAGAAAAAAGTAACCGGTATTATCTAGTTTATCAGATATTTTTTAGGCTGTCCGAAAGAATTATCATGCTGCTATTTTCATATAATTCTTAACTTTCGGACAGCTTTTTTACTATTAATAAATTGTAATTTAAATTATATAAAGTATGCATCGGATTAAAAAAATTATTTTTTTGTTTTTGTTTAGCTTATTTTTTCAACCTGAATATGCTATAAGCTCCCCACCACAGCAAATTTTTAAATTAAGAATAAAAATAGAAAATTTAAAAAACTCAAAAGGAAAGCTTATTGTGTTGATTTATAATAAAGACGGAACAATACCGGATAAGACTTTTTCAAAATACTACAAAAAGAAAATTATATCAATTAAAAATATGACAGGATATGTAGAATTTGATAATTTGCCCGAAGGAAGATATGCAGTTAATATAATTCACGATGAAAATAATAATGGAAAATTGGATAAAGGTTTTCTCTTACCAAAAGAAGGATTTGGACTATCAAATTTTGATAAGGTTAATTTGTTTCATAAGCCTAATTTTAAACAAGCAAGTTTTTTATTGAATACAGATAAAATTGTTAAAATCAAAGCAATATATTTGTGATTTATTTTTTATTCCTGTCTGTTTATGATTAGAAATATAAATTTTATTTTAAATATTAAAAGTTATAGATATGCAAACACAAAGTAGAGAATTCGATTATCAAAGCAAGAAAAAAATTTCATTATTTTCTATTGGTATTAATTTAACACTTTCACTTATTAAAATGATTGGAGGTTATATTTCGGGGAGTGCCGCTCTTGTAGCCGATGGTGTTCATTCGCTTTCAGATTTAGCTGCTTCATTAAGTGTTTTTACAGGAATTGTTATTTCACATAGAAAATCAAAAACTTTTCCTTTTGGTTTATATAAAGTTGAGAATTTAGTGGCATTGGTAAGTGCTTTTGCTATATTTTTTGCCGGTTATGAAATTGCGAAAGATGTGTTTTTTGGTGAATCAAAAGAAATAAAAAATTTACCGGTCGCTTTGGGAGTTATTGGTCTAACAGTTATTATAACTTATTTTTATGCTAAATATGAAGAAAAAATGGCAGAAAAATTAAATTCCCCGAGTTTAAAAGCCGATGCACAACATATCAAAGCTGATTTTTATACGGCTTTGGTAGTACTGGCAGGAGTTTTGTCAAAATACTTTGGATTTGAATGGGGTGAGAAAATCGCAGTAATCATTGTGGTTTATTTTATTTTTCACAGTGGTTTTGAAATTTTAAAAGATGCAGTAAAAGTTTTATTAGATGCTTCAATTGATTTGGAAACTGTCAATAAAGTACAAGATTTATTAAAAAATAATCCTGAAATAGTAAAAATAAATAAAATTACAGGACGAAATTCAGGTAGTTATAAATTTATACAATTGGATTTAGATTTAAAAACAGATTCTTTATCCGAAGCACATGAATTGGCTCACCAAATTGAAAAAGAAATTTATAATAAGATGCCATTTGTAGAAAAAGTAGTGATACATTATGAATAGAATTGCAATATTTGTAATCTTAATATTGATTGGTTTAAGTTCCTTTGCGCAGAAAAAAAATGAATTGGAAAACCTTGATGTAGCATTGATTGCACAAGTAAATCAAGGAAGTAGTTTATGTTACTTTTCCAACGGATATAGGGATTATTGAACCATTAATTTTTGAAGGAAATATCATACCTAATTTTATTATTAGAGAAAATAAAAATTCGCGTTTGGTTGGAGTTTTACTCCCTCAAATAATTATCCGTATGTATAATGAATATTCTTATCCGGTAAGAACCCCGAGTTATATTCCTCAAATGACAGCTTATTATCTGGTCGGTAATAGAAAACAGAAAGAACTATTAACGATTTACGGCCGTTTGGCACATCATTCCAACGGACAAGACGACCCATTGATATTGCCTGACGGGCAAGTAAATTATAAGTCTGGTGATTTTGCTACCAATTATTTCGAAATGGGTAGCATAATAACTTCTTTCAACAAAAATACCAATGCCGTTATATTTTTTAAGTTATCTTTTGAATATCATCCGGAAAATTCAGTTCATAGACTACTTAAAGGACGTTTTAGTCGTCATCTGATAAATTTGGGTTTTTTCGCATTCAAACTACCAAAAAAACAAATTGTAGATAAAGCTAATTTTTCATTAGACTTCAAAACAACTATTTTGATGGGTGATATGGGACAAATTTCTACCTTTTCATGGGAAAGATTACAGACTTCTTTAACATTTAGTTATTTCCCTAAATTTGTTGAAGACTTTGGCTTATTTATAGAATTTTATCATGGGAAGTATTATTATAATGTTTATTATGATAAAACTCGAAACATAATAAGATTTGGAATTATGAATAATAAATTGAGATTTTAATACTTCTGAACTGTAACTATCATAACATTTTTTTATAAGTGTTATTGTTTTATTTTATTACATTTTTTGTTTATTTTATTACATTTTATGTTAAATTTGCAAAAAATTTAGATATATGACAAAGAAAGAAGTTTTAGATAAGATAAAGAAAGCAAAATTAGGACACAAAAGATGGATGTCTTATGCAAAAGCTATTCATATGGGTTTGCCAGTAGATAAAGATGCTGCTCCCATGATTGAAACGGATTGTAGTTTCGGTCAATGGTATTATGGCGACGGACAAATTTTTTCCGGTTTGGATACCTTTCAGGCTATAGAACAGCCTCATAGTATGTTGCACAATAAATATATGCAAATCTATAAATTAAAAAGAAAGCCATTAAAAACCGGCCTTTTTACATCAAAAAGTTCTGCTCAACGTAAAAAGAATGAAGAATTGGACCAACATATGAAACAGTTGATTCATATTGCTGATATTTTAATGGAAGCCTTAGCAGATTTTGAAAAAGATGTAAAAGAAATGTCAGATTTTGAAATTTCACAATTGAGCTAGAAATTTTAATTGCTAAATTTTTCCAAAAGTCCTTTTTTAAGGGCTTTTTTTGTTGTTTTATATAAGATGCCGATAAAACTGGCAACATGTTTAACCTTTAATTTTTCAGAAAATCATAATTGACTAAATCTCAAAACGGATGAGTTAACTCATCCGTTTTGAGATTGTTAAGCTTTTTTCTCAGCTTTTTTCTTTTTGTTAGGGCGGGGACGTGTTTTGCCATAAGTTCCTTTAACAATCTTTCCCCTTCTGGTTTTAATATCTCCTTTTCCCATATTGTGTTGATTTTACTACAAAATTATAAAAAATATTTATATTTCAAACTGGCAAACCAATTCCGTTCTAAATGTTTTTTAAAACAAAAGTAATATTTTGATTTATAATAAGTTGAGTTTATTCTTAAGCATTAGAGGATTAAATTCACAGGCAAATGAATTTATCCTTCTCGATATACGAGGATTTTTCGTAAAATTTGAAGTGAATGGAACGTAAAACTGTCTGTTGTTTGAGGTTGCGTTAAGGTTGTGTTGTATTTAGAAAAATACTCGTCAGTCAAGTTTCGTGTCAAGTGTATGATGTTGTATGCGTCGCAGTAATTTTTGTGGAGAGCAAGGCATAAATTTTTCAGCATAGCCGTAGCTATGGTTAAAAATTTTAACGTAGCTATCTGCAAAAAGAACAAGACTTGGTGCGACAGAATATACTAGACAAGACACTATATTTTTTGTTTCCATTGAGCAAAGTCGAAATGTTCATCGATGGAAAAAGTAAAAATTAAATTTATTTGGGATAGGATTGATTTAAAATAAATATTAATATTTCAATAAACTACTCACTTTATAAGTTTTTAATTTA
>Ga0256833_1001042_pt1 | contig 20928 bp, 18 predicted proteins | sample 356284metaG_FD_190535 | JGI IMG/M metagenome (GOLD analysis project Ga0256833, IMG submission 190535) | Hydrothermal vent microbial communities from Mid Atlantic Ridge, Atlantic Ocean - 356-284 | ecosystem: Environmental > Aquatic > Marine > Hydrothermal vents | place: Atlantic Ocean: Mid... | reverse complement strand
AAAGCTTTTTCAGAGTCTAGGGGCGTTTGAAAAATGCCTCCAAGCCCGGGGGGTCGGGCGGCGTGCCTTAGACGGGATGGCTGTGCCGCTGTCCTCGGCAGCCGCCTATGACCCCACACGGGTTTGGGTGTCCGTGTGGGCGAGGTGGAAGTTCCCCCGCCGACGGTGTCACAGGCGCAAAAGGCTATAGTTTCGAAAATAGAATGGAGCGGTAAGGGGCAAAGGGTGAGCCCAGCTAGGATACTATACAGGATCCCCGGGAGGCCCAGGCCAGTGAAGCCTCACAAGGGGGTAGTGGGGCCCATAAGGCCGCTGGGCCGGGGGATTCACTTCATGCTCCACTACGTATACCCCGGCCCTGGGAGTTGGCGTGTCGAGCCTCACCTAGTCATTGACCCTACGGGGTCCCTGGAGCTCCGGGGGGTCTACGTGGTTGAGGGGCCGGTTGTCCTAGCCAGGTATGAGGGCCTCCGGGAGGCCATGAGTGGCGGCGTTGCCCAGGGCGTCTTCCCCCGCTTCCACCTGGCGCCCTGGGGCGCCCCTGTGGTCTACGTGGATTCTATCTCGAAGCCGGACGAGGACGCCGCGAGGCTGCTCGACAGCCTGGGCGCCTGGAGGGCTCTCCGCTGGATGGAGAGCCTGGAGGTGGAGGTTGTGTTCGAGTAGCGCCGGCTCCGAGCGGGCGGATTTAACCCCGCCCCCGGGCCGATACTACTTCGGGGTGCCCGGCATGGTTGTTGAGGTGCCGCTCAGGAGGGTCGACAAGTACACCTGGATGATACCCGCGGGGAGCCAGCCCTGCATGAAGGTACCATCAATCATATACGCCGACGACTTCCTCATAAAGAAGATGCGCGAAGACCTCACACTCCGCCAGGCCATGAACGTGGCTTGCCTCAAGGGCATACAGAAGTACAGCATAGTAATGCCCGACGGCCACCAGGGCTACGGGTTCCCCATAGGCGGCGTCGCCGCCATGGCCATAGACGAGGATGGCGTCATAAGCCCTGGAGGCGTCGGCTACGACATCAACTGCCTCTCCCCCGACACTAGGATACTGACCGAGTACGGTTACACAGTTAGGATAAAGGACCTGGCGAGCGTGGCTGCGAGGCAGGCCATAGTCGCCAGAGGCGAGAGCGGCGCGGAGCCCGCTAGGATCCGGTTCATAGCCGTTAGGAGCCTCGAGCCCGGCGAGAAGGCTGTGCGGCTAGTGACGGAGTCAGGCTGGGTTGTCGAGGGGAGCAGGGACCACCCGGTCCTAACCAGGGATGGCTTCAAGCGCCTGGACCAGGTCAGGCCGGGCGATGAGGTGGTGGTCTACCCCTTCGACGGTGTAGAGTATGAGGACTCTAACGACGTGATAGTAGATGAGAAAACCCTCTCCGACATCCCACACGAGGCCCTAGCGCACCTCAAGAGGCTGGGCCTCATACCGCTACGCTACAACGACCCCAGGGCTGGCGTGCTGGCCAGGCTCCTAGGGTTCGCGCTAGGCGACGGCCACCTGGGCACCATGGGGGGCAGGCTCGTGCTGAGCTTCTATGGCAGGCCGGACGTGCTTGAGAACGTGAAGAGGGACATCGAGAGGCTCGGGCTCTCGGCCAGCCTCTACGTGCGGAAGAGGGGTTACAGCATCAGGACGGCCAGCGGCGAGTATAGCGGTGAGAGCGAGACCGCCGAGCTCAGGGTGTCCTCCAGGGCCTTCGCCCACCTGATGAAGGCCCTAGGGATGCCCCTCGGGAAGAAGGTGGAGACGCCATATAGGGTCCCCGAGTGGATCATGAGGGCGCCGCGCTGGATTAAGAGGAACTTCCTGGCCGGCCTCTTCGGCGCTGATGGCAGCATCCCCTCATTCAAGGGGAAGACCCCGCTCCCCATACACCTGACACAGTCTAAGGCCAGCGAGCTTGCGGATAGCCTAGAGCTCTTCTTAGACGATGTGAAGACGCTGCTCCGGGAGCTCGGCATCGGGGAGGTGCTGGTCTACCCGGTGAAGACCGCCGTAGAGGGCAGGGTAACCTTGAGGCTAGCAGTAGAGGGCGAGGAGGACATATCCCGCTTCCTGGGGGTTATAGGCTACGAGTACGACGACCGCAAGAGGGTTAGGGGGCTCTACGCTCACGCCTACCTCAGGCTGAAGAGGGCCATCAAGCTCGCGAGGGCTAACGCCGCCAGGGTGGCTGGGGAGGTCTACAATGCCACGGGCAGCATACGGCTGGCCCACCAGGCTGTCTCCCAGCTCGTGAATAGGAGGTTCGTGGAAAGGGCTGTCTATCAGGGCATCTCCGAGGCAAGGCTCCCCCAGGGCTTCCCCGACTTCGAGGACTACGTTAAAGCCAAGGCTGCTGGCGGGGGCTTCGTGTACGATAGGGTCGTAAAGGTGGAGGAGTACGATCCCGACTACAGGGAGTTCTACGATATAGGCGTGTACCACAAGGCCCACAACTTCATAGCCAACGGCATAGTCGTACACAACTGCGGCGTTAGGGTGCTGAGGACCGATCTCACGATTAAGGATGTGCGTCCGAGGATCAAGGAGCTCGTTGACACTATCTACTACAATGTGCCTAGCGGTCTCGGTAGCACGGGTAAGGTTAGGGTTACGGTGGGCGAGCTTGAGAGGGTGCTAGCCGAGGGTGTTCAGTGGGCCGTTCAGAGGGGCTATGCTTGGGCTGACGACCCTGAGCATATCGAGGAGCGTGGCAGCTGGAGCCTGGCCGACCCGAGCAAGGTTAGCGCTAGGGCCAAGCAGAGGGGCGCCGCTCAGCTCGGCACTCTGGGCAGCGGCAACCACTTCCTCGAGGTTCAGGTTGTCGATAGGATATTTGATGAGAGGATAGCCAAGGCTTTCGGCATCGAGGAGGAGGGCCAGGTTGTCGTCATGATCCACACGGGTAGCAGGGGCCTCGGCCACCAGGTGGCCAGCGACTATCTCGCAATAATGGAGAGGGCTATGAGGAAGTACGGCATAAGGCCCCCGGACAGGGAGCTGGCGAGCGTGCCCTACAGCACGAGGGAGGCTCAGGATTACATACGCGCAATGGCGAGCGCCGCGAACTTCGCGTGGACCAACAGGCAGCTCATAACCTACTGGACCAGGGAGAGCTTCCGGAAGGTCTTCCATAGGGACCCCGACCAGCTCGGGATGAGGATAGTCTACGACGTCGCCCATAACATCGCGAAGTTCGAGGAGTACGATGTAGACGGCAAGAGGAGGAAGCTAATAATACACAGGAAGGGGGCGACTAGGGCCTTCCCGCCCGGCCACCCGGAGATACCCAAGGACTACAAGGACTACGGGCAGCCCGTGCTGATACCCGGCAGCATGGGCACGGCCAGCTACATACTGGCAGGCACCGTCGAGGGCGTCAAGAGCTGGTACACGGCACCCCACGGCGCCGGGAGGTGGATGAGCAGGGCGCGCGCCAAGAGGACCAAGAGCTACACTGAGGTGGTGCGCGAGCTGGAGGTTAAGGGGATATACTTGAGGGCCAGCAACCGCGCCACAGTAGTTGAGGAGATGCCCGAAGCATACAAGGACGTAGACAGGGTGGCGCAGGTGGCTCACGCCGTCGGCATCGGGAGACTCGTGGCCAGGCTCCGCCCCATAGGGGTGACCAAGGGCTAGCCCGGCCCCGTTTATACCCTCATCTATCCAGCCCCTACCCATCGGTGTCAGCTGTGGGGGGGCGGGGCCGGCTCGGCGGCTGGAGGCGTAGGAGGCCCCGCCCCCGCTTTAGGCATGTCGTCGAGATTGCCAGTGGGATACTCATAGCTAACGTTGGCGACGTTGCGAACATATTCATTTCCGCGTACCTCGCCTGGGCCCTGACGAGGTACCCTGTGATACTAGCCCTGCTACCGGGCCTCGCGAGCATTAGGGGCGGCGTCATGTCGTCGATGGCGGCCCGCCTCTCGACAGCCCTCCAGCTCGGCACCCTGAAGCCCAGGCTGATCGAGGCCCTGGAGGCCGAGGCTGCGGGGGTCATAACGGCGACCCTGCTCGGCACAGTCATGGTCGCCCTCGCCGCCTCGCTGGCCTCCGGACTTGGGTTCCCCGAGTGCCTCTCCGCCGCCGGTATATCGAGCGCTGTCGTGCTCCTCGCCATGCTACCCTTCGCGGCGGCCATAGCGGTCTTCATCTACAGGAGGGGCGTTAACCCCGACAACGTGGCGGCCCCCGTGTTGACTGTTGTAGGCGACATAATCACGCTCCCCTCGCTCGCGGCCGCCGTCGTCCTCCTGGAGCCCTACGGGCCACGCCTCGAGGCGGCGGCGTCGCTGCTCGTGCTATGGGCGGCCGCCACCACGCTCTTCTACTCGATCCTGGGCGGCGGCCGCCTCGCGCGGGTGGTGCGCGACTCCGCAATCGCCCTGGCCCTCCTGGGCCTCCTGGAGAGCGGGGCGGGGAGCGTGCTCGCCAGGTGGCGCGTCGTCCTATACTCGGCTGGCCTGATACACGTGGTCGGAAGCCTGCTGGAGGACGCCGGGGCGGCGGCCGCCGTAGTATCGAGTAGGTCGTCCACGATCCTACACCTCTACGGGCCGTCCCGCCTCGCCCCGGCGCTGGCCTCGATGGTTATCGAGGCCGTCCTGGGCGCCCTCCCGGGCCTTGCTATACTCTCCGGCATCGGCTACATGTCAGCCTCCCTCGCGGGCATACCGGCGAGCCCGGGGAACCTCCTGGCGGCGCTGGTCGGCGGGGGCTCTATCCTTGTAGCGGTCGGCAGCGTCGCGGGTGCGGGCATAGCGTGGCTGGCCTACAGGCTCCAGCTAGACCCTGACTCCATAGCGATCCCCGTGGTCACCTCCCTGGTAGACCTAACCGGCACGATCATCGTTGCGGCCATCGCCTTAGAGCTTGCCCAGCCTCTTGGCTAGCATCGACGCGTAGCTCTCAGTGACTAGGGGGCGCCCGGCCAGGCCGAGGGCCCCTATGGCCTCCTCCAGGTCCCGCGGGTCAGAACGCAGCGACTCCACCTCGACGAAGCATCCTAGCCCCTCTACTTTGTCGAGCGTCACGAGCGCCCTGCCCAGCCTGGCGTAGTACCTACTCTTCACGACTCTAAGCCCCTCCCGGAAGCCTAGGGCCTCCAGGACCTCGAGCACCCTGGGCTCGGTGTCGGCTTCCACCTCTAACCTGGCCTTCACACCCTCCCCGACACGCGGCCCCTTGTAGGTGAGCCTAGCCCTGCCCCCCGAGAGCCGGACCCTGACCGCCTCGTCTCTAGCGACGACGTCGCGGCAGGGGTGGAGTAGGTAGATGTCGACCTCCCTCAGCGGCCCCTCGACCGCGGCGCCCAGCTCCTTCAGCCTCTCGAGCAGGCCGCCGACCTCGCCGCAGTCCACCGGCACCTTGACCTCAATCTCCATCTTACCGCCAGTCATACCTGGCGCACCCTCGACTACCCGGGGAGCGGCAGCGCTAGTGGGCCTTGAATGGTAGGCCCAGCCCGTTCAGTTCCTCCAGCACGGACCTGACCGCCTCATGGCTGGGGGTCTCGGCCACCACTTCAACCTCCGCCCAGCCCGGCTCGAGGAAGGGTAGCATCCTATCGTGGCGTATGTCTATGATGTTCAGCTTGGCGTTGGCAAGTATCGTTATCACCCTGTTCAGCCAGCCGGGCGCGTCGGGTATGAGCCCCCTAATCCTCACGACCCTGGCCTCCCTCACGAGCTGGTAGTAGACCACCTTCGGTAGCCTAGTCATGTCTATGTTGCCGCCGCTTACTATCACCACCACCCTCGCCCCCCTCGGGGGCTCGATCTTCCCGGAGAGGAGGGCCGCCAGCGCGGCCGCCCCAGCCCCCTCGGCTAGGGTCTTACTCCTCTCCAGGAGCATGTAGATAGCCCTGGCCACCTCGCCGTCGTCCACAGTCACGACGTCGTCGATCAGCCTGCTCAGGAGTGAGAACGTTATCCTTCCCGGCCTCTTAGTGACCAGCCCGTCCATGAGGCCCGGCCTGGCCGCTACCTCGACGGGCTCGCCGGCCTCGAGGCTCCTGGACAGCTTCGGCGCGTAGGCGGGCTCCACCCCCACGACCTTTACCTGGGGGTGCCTGGTCTTGAGCCACGAGGCCACCCCCGAGGCCAGGCCGCCGCCGCCCACGGGCACGACCACTAGGTCGGGCGCGCCGCCCAGCTGCTCCTCCACCTCGACAGCTATCGTCCCCTGACCCGCTATGACGTATGGGTCGTCGAAGGGGTGTATGAAAGTGGCGCCTGTCTCCTCGGCGATCTCGACGGCGCGCTTGTAGGCGTCATCGTAGACCCTACCGTGGAGGACCACCTCAGCCCCGTAGCCCCGAGTCGCCTCAACCTTAGCCTGGGGAGCCGTCTCGGGCATCACAATCGTGGCCCTAACCCCCACCCGCGAGGCGGCGTACGCCACGCCCTGGGCGTGGTTTCCAGCGCTCGCCGCGACGACCCCCCTCCGCTTCTCCTCCTCTGAGAGCCTGCTTATCCTGAAGTACGCCCCCCTAACCTTGAAGGAGCCGGTCTTCTGCAGGTTCTCGAGCTTCAGGTAGACCCTGGCTCCGGTCATCCTCGAGAATGTGGCCGAGAGGTCTAGGGGGGTCCTATGCACCACGCCAGCGAGCTCCTCAGCCGCCTCGCGTATCAACCTAGCCTCCGAGTCGGGATCCACGCTGCCCGCCGTATCCCCGTTGGGTTGGGCTGCCACAAGCCACACCAGCCGCTACCCGGGGCGGCCCGGGCTCATTAAGCGGGGGCCGCTTCCAGTATTTACCCCCACGCCCGGGGTTGGTGTGCGGTGCGGCGTCTGTGCCTCTGCCCCGGCTGGTTAGGGCTCTCCAGGTCAACATTGAGGACCCCTTCGGTTTCTATGCTGAAGAGATAAATGAGGAGAGGATAGTTGAGCTGGCCGAGAGGGTCCACGCCAACACTGTCATAATGTTCGCCAGGGACGCCTGGGGCCGCGTCTTCTACAGGGGTAGCAGGCTCTACCCGAGGCACCCCAGGTCCCCCCTGGACCTCGAGAGGCTCTCGCGTATGCTCCGGGAGAGGGGCATATCCTTCGTCCCGATGGCAGTGCACACGGCAAACAGGCACATCTACAGGCTCCACCCCAGCTGGGCCCAGAGGACTATTGACGGCGAGGTGGTTGTGCTGGAGAACATACCGCTCGAGGAGAGGGTTAGGGACCCGCACTGGCCGCAGATATGCCCCAACAGCCCCGCAATGGAGGAGTACTTCATACCCGAGATAATGGAGGTCGTCGAGAAGACTAAGCCCGACGCCGTCCACCTGGACAGCTTCCGCTACCTGCCCGACCTGACGAAGGCCTGCTACTGCAGCTACTGCAGGGCGCGATTCCGCGAGGAGACGGGCCTCGACCTGCCGCCTAGGGCGAACCCCGAGGACGAGGCCTACCGGACAGCGTGGGAGTGGAGGTACCAGGTCGCCGTTAGGTCCATCGCCCGCCTCAGGGAGGCAGCCCGGCGCGTCAAGGGCGACGTGGCGCTCTTCTACAACAACCACCCCGCGGGCTGGGCTGGCAGGGGCAACAGGGTAGTTGAGATGGCTAGGGAGTACCTGGACGGAGCCTACGCCGAGGGCACCGAGACCGAGAGCAGGGGCCCGGGGTTCCTAACGTTCATAACGAAGCTCTCCAGGGCGCTCCTGGGGCGCGACCCGTCTAAGAGGGTGCTAACAACTAGGAACCTGTTCTACTTCCTCCGTGTCCCGCAGAGCCCGCCAGCCCCCACTATAAGGCAGGGCGTGCGCGAGATAGTCGCAGCTGGCGGCGAGCCTGTAGCGGTAACCTTCTCTAGCCACCTCTTCACCGACCCCAGGTCCCTGGACGCGCTAGCCGAGGTCTACGAGGAGATAGACTCTATGGAGGACTACCTGGCGTCCAGGCTACCCCTGAGGTACCTTGCGGTGGCCTACAGCACCTTCACCCACGACTGGATGCTACACCCGAGGCCCGAATACTACATTGGCGAGGTGATGGGCTTCACGCTGATGGCGATGCACCTCCACCTACCATGGGAGTTCATCGCCGACCCCGAACTCGAGGACCCCAGCATCCTCGGCGAGTACAAGGCGCTAGTAGCCGCCAGCCTCGGGGTTGTCTCTGACGAGGCCGAGGAAACCCTAAGGGGCTGGGTCTCCTCGGGCGGCGTCCTGGTGGCGACCCACCAGTTCGGCTACATGAGGAGGGACTTCACCTACAGGCACAGCCTCGCCCTGGGCGACGCTCTGGGCATATGCTTTGAGGGCGTCCAGAAGCTGGGCTACCTCTACTACGACCTGGAGGCCGCGGGCGCCCACGGGGGCCTCTGGGAGGGGATGCCACGCCTGATACCCTTCGGGGACCACAGCACGGCGTTCCGCCGCGACAGGAGGGACCCCATGCTGGGCGAGAGCGTCAAGGTCGCCGTCTCGCCCAGGTGCTCGGGGAACGTTAGGGTGCTGGCCAAGATACGCCTAGCCCGGAGGGCCTGGGGCTACGAGTACACCCTCGGCAGGAGCACGCCGCCGCCCGGCCCCCTGACCGAGATGCCCGGGATAACCGAGTCGAGCTACGGCGACGGCCACGCCATCTACTACACCGTGAGGCTCGGCCTCCACTACGACAGGCTCGGCCACCCCGACTACGCCAGCCTCTTCGAGAGGCCGCTACTGCGCCGCGCCGGGGAGCCCCCCGCGCGGCTTGACGCGCCGGACACCGTGCAGTTCGAGCCCTACCTCCTGCGGGGTGGCGGCATGCTGGTCCACCTCGTCAACCACACGTACAACCAGCGCTTCCTCGACGCGCCCATAGGGGCGGCCCGCCAGCCCCTGCCACCCTTCGACCCGGCCTACAGCATCCACCCGATACGCCGTGTCATAGAGGTGCCCAGCGCGACCCTCCACGCCCGCCTGGAGCCGGGCGACTACCTGGTGAGGAGGCTGGTGGGCGGCGGTGAGGAGAGGGTCAGGGTCGGCGAGGATGGCCGTCTAGCATACACGCTCAGGGGCCTGGGGGAGTACGAGGTCCTAGCCGTCCTACCCGCCGGGTAGCCCCTCCGGGGCCAGGGTTTTATCCTGCGCCACCTCCCCCGGCGGGGGGCGCCCGGCTTGGACGGCTCCTGCCTCGGCCTCGGCGGGTTCAAGGTTCTCGTAACAGCCAGCACCCGGGGCATAGGCTTCGGGGCCGCCAGGGTTCTAGCTGGGCTCGGCGCTAGGGTGGCTCTTAACGGGCGCACACCGGCTTCTGTAGAGGCCGCCGTGGAGAGGCTGCGCTCCGAGGGCCTAGATGCCGTCGGGGTTCCCGCGGACCTGTCCAGGGCCGGCGAGGCCTCCAGGCTCGTCAGGGAGGCAGCCAAGAGGCTGGGCGGCCTCGACGGCCTCGTGTACGTCCCCCCGCCCCCGCCGGCCGGGCGGTTCTCCGACCTCGCCGCGGGCGACTGGGAGCTGACCGCGAGGCTCCTCGTCCACTCGGCCGTCGAGGCAGTCTCCGAGGCCGTCCCCCTGCTGGAGGCCTCGGGCCGCGGCTCGATAGTCTTCATCACAAGCATCGCCGCCTGGGAGGCAGACCCGGCCATAGCCTCCAGTAGCGTCCTCCGCCCGGCCCTCCACGGCCTCACCCAGACCCTAGCCAGGGAACTCGCGCCCAGGGGCGTGCGTGTCAACGCGGTCGTACCCGGCTACATACTCACGGATAGGGTGAGGGAGGTGGCGCGCAAGAGGGCCGAGGCTTGGGGTGTGAGCGTGGAGGAGGCGCTGGCCCGCATGGGGTCGGCGGTGCCGGCCGGGCGCCTCGGCAGGCCGGAGGAGGTCGGCTGGGCCGTGGCCTTCCTCCTCAGCCCGGCGGCCTCGTATGTGACCGGCGCCGCCCTGCCCGTCGACGGGGGGCTGCATAGGAGGACGCCCTAGGCCGCGTACTCCTGTGCGAGCCTCCGCGCTAGGTTGTCGAGGAACCGGAGCCTCTTCGGCACGGGCGGGTGCGTGGCGAAGACCTCCTCGAGCGGGCTCGCCTCCTGGCGCTTGAGGGCCTCGACCGCGCTGTCTATATCATAGAAGAACCCGCCGGAGACCTCGATGAGGGGCGCCACTATGAACAGCTGGCTCGCCAGCCCGCCAGCGGCCAGCTCCGAGGCGAGCCTCGGGTTGCCCGTGAGCGCTAGGTGTATCCTGGCGAGCGCCCTCTGGAGGGCGCGGGGGCTACCAGTGACCAGGGCGCTGTGGGCGTCGGCATAGTACTCCCTCAGCCTATTGAAGTGGGCCACCATAAACCTGAAGAGCACCCCAGCAGCGACGAGGGCCGCCCCGAGCGCCACTAGAAGGAGCGGCCCCGCGTCCTCCCTCTCGCGGCGGCCTCCCCCGCCCGCGAGGCCAGCGAATATCAGGCTCCTGCCCAGGTAGTAGATGGCGAGGGGGATCAGGCTGAGCGCCAGGATCCAGGCTACATCCCTGTGCTTCAAGTGGCCGACCTCGTGGCCTAGAACCGCCACTATCTCCTCTCGCGGGGCCATACGCAGGAGGCCCCTAGTTACCGCTACGTAGCTCCCCGCCAGCGGGCTCCCGTACGCGAAGGCGTTGGGAGCGTCGACCTCCGCTATCCTGAGGCGCGGCACGCCCCGGAGCCCGCTGGCCCTAGCAAGCCTCTCAAGCTCCACCTGGAGGCTCTGCTCTAGGGGCGTCGCCGGGGGCCTCGTCCTGTAGAGGGCGTTTATGATGTAGGGCGAGAAGAGCCACTGCCCAATCATGAGCGCCGCGACGAACAGCGCCACCCCAACGGCCATGCCGCCCCCAGCGCTGGCGCCATAGTAGGAGGCCAGAGCCTCCCCAACCCCGACTATCAGCCCCAGACCACCGAGGAACACGGCTAGGGCCGTTAGTACCATGCTCACCCTAAGGCTGGCCAGGCTCCTGGGGGCGCCGCCGACTAGCTTAGGCGCCGCTAGGGCCACGATGCCCACGGCGCCAGCGGCAACCAGCCCCTCGAGCAGCAGCATCCACCAGTAGGCGAATATCCACCCAAAACCCAGGCCGAACACTGCTCGCCCCCTGTATTGGAGTAGAGGCGAGGCCCGGGGAGGTTATAGGCTTCCCACATACCCAACCGTGGCCCTAGGGCGGGGGATGCGGTCACGCCAGGTTCCCGAGGGAGCCCCGGTGGCGAGGGCCTGTGTTGCCGAGCCCGCCCCGCGCGGGTGCAAGAGGCCTTAACCCTCCCTAAGAGGCGTCTTCCCCCGGGCGCGTGTGAGGAGTTCGAGGTAGGCCGACCGCCGCGTGGCGCGTGGGGATGTTATCCCCGTCCGACGCGCTCCCACGTGGCCTACCACGACATAAGCCCCCGGCTCCCCGGCGCTCGCGCGGGGGTGCCTATGGCTCTAAGGGGCTGCGGCAGGTATCTCGTGGCGACCCTGCGGGTCAGGCTAGACAGGCCCCTGCCCAGGCTGCTACGGCTGCTGGGAGAGGCTGGCGCCAGGGTAGACTTCGTCGACGAGGAGCAACGGCGTGTCACCGCCAACGTGCCGGCAGGATCCCTGGGCGCCCTAGAGGCCCTGGCGGGCGAGTACGCTGAGTACGCCGTCGTCGAGGTGAAAGCCTCGTGTAGGGGCGACGCGGGCGCCCTCCTAGACACTCTGGCCCGCATGGGGTTCAGGGTAGCGTCGAGGAGGAGGGCGTGGATCTTTACCGGCCGCTGGGGCGGCCGCGCGGTGGAGGTGGAGGTGAAGCCCCCCGACCGCGTGAGGGTAAAGGTGGGCGCCCCAACCTCCTCCAACCCCAGGCCTCCCCTGCCGCCTAGCCTCTACGTGCTCCCGCTGTCCGAGGCGAGGAGGGCGCTGGAAACCCTCGACAACCTAATAGCCAGGATAGCCGCTGGCAGCAGGCCCGTGTAGCCCGGCGCGGCCGGGCCCTAGGGCGAGTGGCGTGGTGGCGGGGGTGTGCTAGGCTGGCGCCGCCCGAGGCCGCTACGGGGGCGTACGTGCTGCGGGTGCTGGCTGCCCTGCTTGCCGGGGCACTAATAGGGCTCGAGAGGGAGAGGGCGAGGCTCGCCCCTAGGCAGGGGAGGGTCGACCTCCCGGGGCTCCGCAGCTTCGGCCTGCTCGGGCTCTACGGGGGCCTGACCGGCGTCATACTAGACTACAACGGCCTCGACCATGATTCTAGGCTATTCCTAGCCGCCCTACTCGGCCTCGGGTTCCTCGGGCTCTACGCGCCGTACGCCTACTCGCGCTACTCGCGCTCACCCCAAGCGGGTATAACGACGCTGATAGTGATGCTGATAGCCTACGGGTCCGGCATACTCATAGGGCTCGGCAGCATAGTGGTCGGCGTCAGCATCTCGATTGCTGTTACGCTGACACTCGCAGTTAAGACCCCCGTTGAGAGGCTCGTAGCGAGGATGTCCTACAGCGAGCTCATAGCCCTCCTCGAGGTGTCAACGAGCGCCCTCGTCCTAGGGCCGATCGTCAAGGCTTACGCGCCTGTGGTGTGGGGCATAGACCTGTACAAGGTCTACATTTTCTTCGTGATAGTCCTAGCCCTCAGCTTCTCAACCTACGCCGTGGCCAGGGTCTACGGGGCCCGCGGCCTCGTCTACTCGGCCATACTCGGGGGGCTGGTTAACAGCGAGGCCACCATCAGCAGCCTCACCGCGATCCTATCCAGGGTCCCCAGCGTCGAGGACCGGTCGAGGATACTCTCGCCGAGCACCGTGCTCGTCATAGCCGCCATGGAGGCCCGGGCGGCGCTACTCCTGATAGCGGCCACCTACCTGTTCCTCGGCCCCACCCCCGCCGGGGAGGCGGCCGCCTACTCGGCCCTAGCCACCGCGCCCGCCCTGGCACTCGCCCTGGTGGCGTACCACAAGGCGTCAAGGTACGCCTCGGCTCTTGAGGGCTTCGAGGCCCTCTCCCCGCTTAACTGGAGCGCCGCCCTCCGGAGCGCCCTCACCTACCTCGTCCTAGCAGCGGCTGCCAAGCTAGCCCTAAGGCTGGGTAGCGGGGCTACGATCCTCGTGGGCTTCCTGGGCGGCCTGGCAAACGCTGGCGCCGCCATCCTCGGCATAGCCTCCGCTGGAGGGGGCGCCGGACCCGGTATCGTGATAGCGGCTGGCCTTGTCGCCATAGGAGCTGCCGCGCTCAACAAGCCGCTCTACGCCGACCTCTCCGAGCTAACGAGGGGCGAGGCCCTAGCGCTTGTGGCGTGGAGCGTCTCCCTGGCGCTCCCCCCCATGCTGGTGGCTGCCCTGCTCGTGTAGCGCGCAGACGCCCCTCTCCAGGGCTTCGATGGACTCGGCCGCGTAGCGGTCGGCGTGCCTCTCGGTGCCCCTATGCCTGCCTAGGAGGCTCCGCAGGTGGTGGTAGAACTCGTGGAGCACGACGAAGGGGTCCCTGTACTCGCTGCTGCTCCTCAGGTATATTGTACGCCTCGCTGGCACGTAGCAGCCCAGAGCCCTCCTGCACCCCCTGGGCAGGCCCACCCTAACCCTCGGGGCCGGGACGCCATAGTACCTGGCCAGCTCCGCGACCGCCTCCTCCACCCTGCCCTCCAGTATTAGCGCCGCAGCCCTGGCCCTCACGCAGAGCTCCTCCGCCTCGCCCGCCATACCGCCTTTACACCCGCCCGGAGCCCCGGCTCGGCAGGGCTGTGAGGAGCGAACCCGCGCCCGAACCCCCGCGGCGGGGGGTGTGGGCATGGACCGCTACCGAGCCCCGCCGCCCGTGGCGGCGTCGACCGCAGCCTTAACGTGCTCAACGCTGGAGTCGACCACCGGCACGCCCAGCGCCCCCCTCAGCCTACCCAGCAGGGGGGATATGTCGGTGCACGCCACCAGGATGGCGTCCGCCCCCGCCTCCACCAGCTGGGAGGCCACCCCAACCACCACCTCGCCAGCGTCGAAGCCGGCCCGGAGGCCGCTAGCGCCCGCTAGGGCCTCGATGGCCTGGTCTAGCGCTCGCTGGCCCTCACCGTCCGGCACCACGGGCTCCATGCCGAGCCCCTCAAGCCTCTCCTGGTAGAAGCCGGCCCGGAGGGTGCCACTAGTGGCCAGTATGCCCACCCTAGAGGCCCCCAGGAGGCGGAGCCTCTCCACGGCTGGCTCGGCTATGTGGATAAGCCTGAGACCCAGCCTCGATGCTAGGGGCGCGAAGGCGTCCCACGCCATGTGGGGCGTGTTAGCCGCCACCAAGGCGACCGAGGCGCCAGCCCGGGCTAGGACCTCGAGCGCCTCCCCCACGAGGCCAGCTACAGCGCCGACGTCGCCAGCCCTGGCGGCCCTACACATCTCCTCTATCGGCACCGTGTAGATGACCACCCTAGGGGACCCCAGCCCCCGCCTCCTGTACTCCCCCACCAGCGACTCATAGTAGAAAACGGTGGCAGCTGGCCCGAGGCCGCCCACGACTCCTATAACACTCCCGGAGGCCACGCCGCGCCCCCGCCTCCCCCGGCGGGGGGAAGCTTATAGTACAACACCGCCAGCCGCCCCGGGGGAGGGGGGTGGCCGGGTATAGCCCAGGCTCCCGTTGTGCTCGAGGAGAGGGGACCCATAGCTGTTGTTAGGCTCGCAAGGCCCGAGAAGAGGAACGCCCTGGACCTCGAGGCGTGGAGGCTCATGGGAGCCCACCTGGCCAGGGCTTGCGGCAGGAGGGGGCCCGGGAGGGTTGTGGCGCTAGCGGGCTCCGGGGGCTTCTTCAGCGCTGGCGACGACATCCGAGCCATGCTATCCCTCGAGACGCCGGGGGAGGCCCGCGGCTTCTTCGAGGCGCTGGCTGGGGCTGTCTGGTCCCTTCTCACCTGCGGCAAGCCGACGATGGCCGTCCTGGAGGGCCCCGCTGTGGGTGGCGGCGCCGAGATAGTGCTGGCCGTCGACTACTCTATAGCCTCCAGGCGGGCATGGCTCTCCTACCCGGAGGCCCACCTCGCCCTGATACCCCCGATCCTCTCGACCCTAGGCTTCCTACTCCTCGGGAGGCGGGCATGGAGGCTCGCCGCGACGGGGGCCACCCTGACGGCGGAGGAGGCGGCCAGGCTTGGCATAGTAGACGAGGTCGTCGAGCCTGGCGAGGAGTGGGCGAGGGCGGCGGCTGTGGCCGAGCGCCTAGCCAGCCTCCCCTACGGGGTGGCTGCGGCGGTGAGGAGGGCCTCCTTGAGGCTCGCCCTGAACGCGCTGGAGGCCGCCGTCGACGATCTCTCGTCGCTCGTGCTGGGCGCCGAGGCTAAGAGTCGCATGAGGGCTTTCCTCGAGGGGTTCAGGTGGGTCTCTAAGCCGGGGCTGGGCGATAATAAATAGCTACATATATTATTGGAATATAAAACTCCATAAACTAATAACCACCCGGGGACCCCGAGCTGTGGGCGGGTGTCCCTCGTGTCCGACGGCACGGCAGCATACTACCCCGGGTACTCCGACATACTCTGGACGCTGTTCCTCCTCTGGTTCATACTGGCCGCTATGATGCCGTATATCCGGATGCGGCAGCTCCACGCCGCCCGCCTAGCCCTGATCAGGAGGCTAGAGGCGAAGCTGCGCTCTAAAGTGATAACAATGATACACCGCCAGGAGAAGGTGTCCCTCCTAGGCATACCTATCTACAGGTACATAACCATAGAGGATAGCGAGGCTATACTGAGGGCCATCAAGCAGACTCCCCCCGACACCCCGATAGCGCTCATAATACACACCCCCGGCGGCCTCGTGCTAGCGGCTAGCCAGATCGCAAGGGCGCTCCGCAGGCACCCGGCTAGGAAGATCGTCATCGTCCCACACTACGCTATGAGCGGTGGCACGCTGATCGCGCTGGCGGCGGACGAGATCTGGATGGACCCCAACGCCGTCCTGGGGCCGGTCGACCCCCAGATCTCCGCGGGCGGCAAGGTGTACCCGGCGCCATCCATCATACGGGTGGCTGAGATGAAGGGTGCCAACGCCAGCGACGAGACCCTCATACTAGCCGACATCTCCAGGAAGGCCGTGGAGCAGATGAAGAGGCTGGTGCGCGAGCTGATCAGCGACAAGGTGCCACCCGACAGGCTGGAGGAGGTTGTCGACAGGCTGGTCAGCGGCTACTACACCCACGACTACCCGATAACCGTGGAGGAGCTCCGCTCGATGGGCTTCACGAACATTAAGACCGACCTGCCCGAGGAGGTGTACCTGCTCATGGAGCTCTACCCGCAGGAGCACATGCTACGCCCCAGCGTAGAGTATGTCCCCGGCGCGCCGCTGGAGAGGCGGCACGCCTCCACCCACGGCCAGGGCCAGGGCTAGCCTGCGGTGCTGCACTCGACCTCTTTTTAATGTTGGCGCCTAAATTATCAGCAGCTCCCTCTCGGCCATCCTGCCCTGCACCCCCAGCCACCTGACCGGCATGCTCAGGCCGCTGGCTAGCTCAGCCTCGTCCATGCCCAGGGCCAGGCTGGCGGCTACTCTCCCCACGGCGTCGCCCTTCATTATGCCGCTGCCGCTGGTGCCGCAGGCCACTATGAGGTCGGACTCGTAGGGCTCGTAGACGACCGGCAGCCCGTCGGGGGTTATGTCGTAGTGGCCAGCCCAGCCGCCGGAGGGGTAGGCCCCAGCTAGCTCCGGCACGTATGTTGAGAGCACGGGTAGTATCCCGAGGGTGTAGAAGTTCTCCTCGAGGGCGGGCGGCTCCTCGAGCTCGAACGGCCTGCCGAGGTCGTCGCTCACGCCCACCCAGAAGGCCCTCTCGCGGGGCTCGGGCCTGATGTATACGCCTCGTGGCAGGAGCGTGAAGGGCATTATGCCGTACTCGTTGAAGCCCCTGGCGTTCAGCATGGCCTCCAGCTTCTCCGAGGCTGCGCGTAGCGTGAACACCTGCCTCTTCTTGGGCTTGCTGACCGCGTCTACCCCTATGGTTCTCAGCATCGACTCGCACCAGGCCCCCAGGGCGGCTACAACCTTCTTGGCAGCCCTAATTTCGCCCTGGCTGGTCTTCACGCCGGCTACCCGCGCGTCCTGCCAGGGGAAGGGCTCGCCCTCTATCCCCAGGGGTCTCCTGGGCTCGACTATGAGCGTTTCGACCTCCGTGTTGAAGGCGAAGTGGACCCCGGCCGAGACCAGCTTCTCGTAGTAGTACTCAACTAGCCTGTCGGGGTCTAGTATGCCAGCCTCCTTGACTAGGACAGCGTCAACTATGCTTCCCAGCCCAGCTAGCTCCGCCTCCTCGCTTCCCTCAACGTCGACCCTGACGCCCAGCCTCTCGGCAACCAGATCCGGGTCCACATGCTCGTAGGGGAGGCCCAGCCTGTCGGCCTCCCGGAGCCCCGCCTCGACCCTCCTCCTCGAGCGCTCGTCGAGGAGCCAGAGGTACCCTATGAACCTCATCCCCAGGTCGAACCCGGACTCCTGGATGCCCCTGTAGAAGCGTATGCTGGAGCTGGCCAGGAGCATGTTGGCCCTGTTTGTGAAGAACGCCCTGAACGCCGCGGCGCTCCTGCCAGTATCGCCCGAGCCGGGCCCGGAGCCCTTGTCCACCACTAGAATGCTGGCGTCAGGGTCTAGCCTCTTCAGGTGGTAGGCGGTGGCGAGGCCCACTATGCCCGCCCCTAGGACCAGGTAGTCATACACGCCCAGGGCACCGTCCTAGCGCGGGGGAGTAGGGGTTAATCTAGTGGTTTCACCTCCGATTTTAAGCTCCCGCCGCGCCGGGCGCCCGTAGGGGTATACGCTGAAGGTTAAGGTGATGCGGTTTTGCAAGCAAGGGTAGAGGTGCTCGGCAGCGGCCGCGAGGTTGGCAGGGCCGCTATAGCAGTTTGGGACTCGAGGGGCAGGGCGGTCCTACTCGACTACGGTGTGAACTTCGACGAGGAGGACAAACCCCTCTTCCCGGGCCACATACGCCCGAAGGACCTCGACGCCGTGGTGCTGACCCACAGCCACCTAGACCACGTCGGCGCCGCGCCGTCGCTCTACATAAGCGTCAAGCCTCCCCTGGTAGCCACCCCCCTGACCCTCGACGTGAGCAGGCTACTCCTCATGGATATGATCAAGCTTAACGGCCCCTTCCTGCCATACGATGAGCAGGTTGTCGACATGATGCTCTCGGCGGCCCACACGGCCAGCTACGGCGAGGAAGTCGAGGCTGGCGGCTTCAGGCTCCAGCTTGTCTATAATGGCCACATCCCCGGGAGCGCTGCTGTACTCGTAGAGGTCGACGGCACCCGCGTCCTATACACTAGCGACATGAACATGGCCGAGACTAAGCTCATGTCCCCGGCCAGCTTCGACGGCATCCGGGCCGACGTGGTCATAATAGAGTCCACCTACTCGGTCTACACCCACCCAGAGAGGCGCGCGACCGAGGAGAGGTTCTACAAGGCCGTGAGGGAGGTCGTGGAGGCCGGTGGGACCGTCCTGGTGCCAGCGTTCAGCGTGTCGAGGAGCCAGGAGATAATGGCCCTCCTCGCGGAGAGGGACTTCGAGTACCCGGTCTGGGTAGACGGCATGGCTAGGCAGGTGGCGGAGCTGTACGCCGCCCACCCCGGCTATCTGCGCGACCCGGCCCTGCTCCGTAAGGCTCTCCGCGAGCAGCGCCTGGTGAGGGGGTGGGCCGACCGGAGGCGGGCCCCCAGGAAGCCCGGCGTAATAATATCGAGCGCTGGCACTCTCAAGGGCGGCCCCAGCCTGTACTACCTCCGCCGGATAGCGGACAACCCTAGGAACGCCGTGTTCCTCGTGTCGTTCCAGCCCCCCAACACGCCGGGCCGGCAGCTAGTCGAGGAGGGTGTCTACGGCGAATCCGGGACCCCCCTCCAGGCCAGGCTTGAGTGGTTCGACTTCTCCAGCCACACGGACGGCCGGGGGGTCATCGAGGCACTCCGGAGGCTCCGCGGCGTGCAGCGGGTCATACTCGTCCACGGGGAGTACGATGGTCAGGTGAGGCTGGCCGAGAGGATAAACGAGGAGTTCGGGGTTGAAACCCTGATACCAGAGAATGGCGAGAGTATACCCCTCGAGTAGGGGGGTGGAGGAGGGGCTACTTGCCCTCCTCCACGGTGGCCTCGAGGTCCTTGAGCGCCGCGGGGGCCTCCTGTATGCTGGGTATCTCGGGGAACTGCTGCTTCAGCTTCTGCTCGGCCACCAGGCTGGCCTCCCGCAGTATAGCCTGCGCCTCGCCGGAGACGTAGTCGCTGCTCAGCTGCACCGGCGCCACGGCGGTCATCTGCATCATGGCTATGTTGAGGCTCTCCTCGACCTCCACCAGCTCGGTGAACACGTCGGGCATCATGCCCTTGAGGTAGCCCGTCACCTGCTTCAGCGCTGCCACTGCGGGCGCGAGCTGCTTCATGGTGTCCCCCACGACTAGGGCGGTGTCGAGGCGTAGCTTGACCCTCTCGAGCGCGTAGCGTATGGTTAGCAGGGTCTTCGCCATCTTCCTAACCTCGGCCACCTCGTTGGCGTACATGGAGGCCTTCGCCTTGTCGCCCTGGACCAGCGCGTCCACCACCTTCTCGAATAGCGTCTTATCGTAGCTGTTGAGCTTGGCTAGGCTGAAGTCGAGCTTGTTTATCTGGGCTGACAGCTTGTATATGGCGTTGAGTATCTGGACCTTCACCGGGGGCGGCGGGTTTATGAACGACTTAACCTTCTCGCCCACCGTGTCCCTGCGTGCGGGGGTGTCCCACCTCTTAGCCCAGTCCGCAAGCCTCATTCCCTACCACCGTCCGCTCCGCTTGCCAGTATGGGGTGTGGTGGCTAGAGGGGGGTAGGGGGGATAACACGGGCTGGCCCCCCTATAACTGGTGTTGCGTGAGTAGTACTGCGAGGTGCCAGCGGTATGCCCGTAACGGCCGAGATGATTTCCGGCTTCGTGGGGAGGGAGGTTCAAGACGAGTACGGCAGGAGCGTAGGAGTGCTAGTGAGCTTCTACAGCAGCGTCGACGGCACTGTGGAGGCTATCGAGGTTAAGATAGCGGATAGGGGTGTGGAGAAGATCGAGGCCGCGCGCGTCAGGGTCTCCGACGGCAAGCTAGTTGTGACCCCGGCGTGGAAGCACAGGGCCGTCAGGGTGATAGAGGCCCTCGACAGGGCCTACAGGAGGAGGAAGGCTATAGAGACGCTCGAGGGCGAGGACATACCCAGCGATGTGATATCATCCTTTAAGATAAAGCTGGCTGACGAGATCAAGAAGCTCAAGAAGGAGGCGGAGGAGGCGAAGTCCGCTATAAAGAGCAGGCTCCACTCCATAGAGGACGAGTCCCTGCACCTGGCGAGGGCGCTCACTAGCCTGAAGATGCTCTACTTCAGCGGCGAGGTGCCGGAGTCTAACTATACTCAGAGCGTCAACCAGCTCCGGAGGCTGCGCGAGTCCCTCGCCAAGGAGAGGGAGGACGCCAAGAAGGTAATGGAGAAGCTGGAGAAGACTCTCCAGGCGGCCACCAGCGATGTGCAGGCCGGTAAGCCCGCGGCTGTCTCGAGACCCGTGGTGCCGGCGGCTCAGACGCCTAGCGTGCCGGGGAAGACTGGAGGCGCACTGGTCGTCCACGTGGAGGAGGGCTAGCCCCCGGCCTATATCCCTATAACACGGTTATAGTGGTACCTACAATCCGTTTAACCCCCCGTCTCCCCCCAGGCCTCTAGGGGTGTTTCATGGCCTCGGGAGAGCGGCAGTTCGCCCTTACAATCGCCGTAGTCATTGTGATATTAGCGATCATAGCCGCGGGCTCCTGGTGGGTGGTATCTAGGAGGCCCACAGCTACGGGCGGTCCCCAGGAGACCAGCACGTCTCCCACGTCGCCGCAGGCCTCCCAGGCGCAGGGCGGCGAGCGCGAGCTCGTAGTCTACACCTACTCGGACTTCATGGCTTGGGGCGAGAACCCGAACGCGACGTGGGACAAGGTTTTCTACGAGTTCGGCCGCCTCCACAATGTTACTGTCAAGGTTGTAACGTTTGACGACGCTAGGACCATGCTGACTACCCTCATAGAGGAGGCAAGGAAGGG
>Ga0256833_1001041_pt1 | contig 20928 bp, 19 predicted proteins | sample 356284metaG_FD_190535 | JGI IMG/M metagenome (GOLD analysis project Ga0256833, IMG submission 190535) | Hydrothermal vent microbial communities from Mid Atlantic Ridge, Atlantic Ocean - 356-284 | ecosystem: Environmental > Aquatic > Marine > Hydrothermal vents | place: Atlantic Ocean: Mid... | reverse complement strand
CCGCCGATGGTCGGGCGCATGGTGCCGGGCACCACCGCAGGCCACCAGCCATCCTCCAAAACATACTGCCACAGCCGCTCGATGGTCACGCCCGGCTCGACGGTGATTTCGCCGCTCCCGGGGTTCCAGTCCAGCACGCGGTTCATGCGGCGCAAATCGAGCACCACGCCGCCGGAAGCCAGGTGCGCGTCGCCGTAACTGCGGCCTGCGCCCCGCAGCGCCACCCGCAGGCCGCGCGCCTGCGCCTGCCGTAACAGGTCGGCGATCTGCTCGGCGTGGGTCGGTCGGTAAACGTAGCCAGGGGCTGCGATGCTGTGCCCGAAGTTTTCCAGGCGGCGAAGGCGATCGGGGGAGGGGAAGGAAGAGGAAGAGGACATGAGGGGGCCTCAGGGGAAAATTACGAATGGCGGGTTACGAATTGCGAATTGCGAATGACGGGGCGCAATTCCTCATTCATCATTCGCAACTGGCGGCAGGTACGGCATTTCAGGACCAGGAACGCCCAGATGCTCGGCCAGGGCGGCCCGCAGCGCGACGCGGTCGTCCCAGGGATATTCGGTTTCGCCGAAGCACATGGACTGCTCGTGCCCTTTGCCGCACACGATGACCACGTCGCCCGGCTGCGCCATGCGTACCGCGGCGCGGATGGCTTCCCGCCGGTCGGGGATGCGAAAGAAGGTTTCGCCTTCCACCCCGCCCTGGGATGCTGCGCCGGCGGCCATTTCGGCCAAAATCGCATCCAGCGATTCGGTGCGCGGGTCTTCCGCCGTGAGCACCGTGACGTCGGCCAGTTGAGCAGCGGTTGCGGCCATCAGGCGGCGCTTCTCGCGGTCGCGCAGGCCCGCAGAGCCAAAGACGGCAATCACGCGCCCGGTCGTCATCCGGCGGGCGGTTTCCAGGGCGCGGCGCAGGGCGTTGGGTGTGTGGGCAAAATCCACGATGGCGGTGAAGGGCTGCCCCAGGTCAATGCGCTCCATGCGTCCGGGGATGCCCTCCAGCGCGGCGACGCCCTGCCGCGCGACTTCCGGTGCGATGCCCAGCCCCACCACGGTGGCCGCAATGGCCGCCAGCATGTTGCTCACATTGTACGCGCCCACCAACGGCGAAGCCACGGGAAAGCGAAATCCCGGCCCCACGGCCACGAAGCGCAGCCCGGCGGGCGTGTGCTCCACGGCCTCGGCGCGCACGTCGGCTTCGGGATGCAAGCCATAGGTCACAGCGGGCACGCTCAGGCGGGGCTTGAGAAAGGCGTAGGAATCCTCGTCATCGCGGTTGAGCACCGCGAGGCGGGGGTTGCCGTGGGGCTTGGGCGGCGTCTCGGCCAGCATGTCAAAGAGGCGCGCCTTGGCCTCGAAATAAGCCTGGCGGGAGCCGTGGTAATCGAGGTGCTCGTGGGTGATATTGGTCACCACGCCGATGTCGAACTCACAGGCGGTGACGCGATGCTGCGCCAGGCCGTGGGAGGTGGCTTCCAGCACCGCGTGGGTGAGGCCGGCAGCCACCATTTCGGCCAAATACGCCTGGGTTTGCGGCGCGGGCGGGGTGGTGGTGTGGAAGCCGGTATCCAGCACCCGCTCGCCCACCACGGCGTTCACAGTGGAAATCATCCCCACCGGAATGCCCGCGGCTTTGAGGATGTGGAAAATGAAGTTCGCGGTGGTGGTCTTGCCGTCCGTGCCGGTGACGCCAATCATGGTGAGGTGATGGGCGGGGTGGCCGTAATACGCCGCCGTCAGGTAAGCCAGCGCCTCACGGGCATCGCGCACCCGCACGTAAGGCACGCGCAGGCCGGCGAAATCGGCTTCCGGGCGCTCACCCACCACCGCCGAAGCGCCGCGTGCCACCGCCGCGGGGATGAAGCGGTGGCCGTCCACCGCCACGCCGGGGATGGCGATGAACAGGTCGCCGCGGCGCACTTGGCGGGAATCCGAGGCAATGCCGGAAACCCAAACTTCCTCCTCGGGCACGGCGACGCGGTAAGGCAGGGCAGTCAGCAGGTCGGCTAAGAAAATCGGACGGGGAGAGGGCATAGGGGAGGTTAGGGGGTTAGGGGGCAGGGTTACTTGGTTGGAGGGTGCAACAAGAAAAGCGCCCGCGGCTGAATGCCCCGGGCGCCTGGTTTCGCCACGCGGAGCGACAGTGCCGCTCCTCATTGCTATGAAACCTCAACCCATTGTCAGATCAGTGCTTCACGCAATTCCTGCAGATGGCCGCTCACCGAGTCGTCGAGCACTTTGTCGCCGACGCGAATGATCACGCCGCCCATGATGGTAGGATCCACTTTGAAGGTCACCGGGATTTCTCTACCGAGTTTGGCAAACAGGTTCTTTTTGATCGTCTCCTGCTCTTCCTCGGTCAAGGGCAAGGCGCTGATCACCTCGGCGCTATCGGCCACGGCGTCTTCCAGTTCATCCAAGACGGTAACCTTGCCGCCTTCGATGCCGGAGAAGAACGCATCCAGCAACTGGCGCTGGCGCTGCTCGTCCAGAGCCGTGCCAATCAGTTTCTGGGCCGCCGCAATGGCCAACATCGCCACCTGGCTACGCAGTTCGCGCAAAATGCGCTCTCGCTCGGCCTGGGCCGCTTCGACGGCCTCGGCGCGAATGCGAGCGGCTTCCGCCTCGGCCTGGGCTTTGATCTCACGCCCCACCGCCTCGGCGCGCTCGCTGGCTTCCCGCACAATCTGGCTGGCCTTGGCGCGCGCTTCGGCCAAAATCTTTTCCGCCTCTTTCTCGGCATTGGCGCGAGCCTCAGCAGCCACACGGGCATCTTCCAGCCCCTTAGCGATGATCTGGCGGCGCTTCTCCAGCATCTCCATGATGGGCGGATACGCCCATTTCTTGAGCACCCAGAACATCACGCCAAAGTTGACGATCTGGACGATCAAGTAGCCCAAATTAATGCCTAAATTCTGTAAGGCTTCCAACGCAGACCTCCTTCAGGTCACTCGGGGGCAAGGATACTATTTCACCACGAAGAGGATCAACAGCGCCACCACCAGGCAGTAAATAGCCACTGCTTCCGCAAACGCAATGCCCAAAATCATGTTGGTCTGCACCTGACCTGCCACATCAGGATTCCGAGCAATACCCTGCACCGCACCGTGTGCCGAAAGGCCAATGCCAATCCCGCCGCCCATCGCGCCGATCATCGCGAGGCCGGCACCAATCAATTTTGCAGCCGTAACAATGCTTTGAGGATCCATCGTTGTTTTCAACCTCCGTTTTTTAGAATTTCTAAAGGTAAAAAGGCCAACTTCATGCGTGGGCTTCGCCGTGCTCTTCACCGCCGTGGGGATGCGTCGCCAGCGCCATGAACATCAGGGTCAGCATACCGAACACCAGCGCCTGCACGATACCCACAAACGCCTCCAGCAGCAGCACGCCCGACTGCAGCAAAATGGGCACAAGGTAGCCCAAAACGAACAACATCACCGAGCCAGCAAACAGGTTACCAAACAACCGGAAAGAGAACGAAATGATCTTCGCCACCTCGGAGATGATCTCCAGGATACTGACGAAGAAATCGATCACACCCATGTACATCGGCTTGACTTTGAAGATGGCTTCGATGTTGAAAAACTTTTTGAAATACGGCAAACCCAAAGCCCGCACCCCAATGACCTGGGTCATGAACACGGAGACCAGCGCCAGAGCAATGGTGAAATTGAGGTCGGTCGAGGCGACACGCACCCACGCCATCACCTGGAAATCACCCGGCTTCTTCATCAGAAATGGGCCTACATGGCCAAAACCCTTTACCCCTTCTTCCACATGGTGCAACCATCCAATACTGTCCACCCCCGGCAGAAGTTCCGTCCAGTTGGCGATCAGGACAACCAGGAAAAAGGTGGCAAAATAGGGGAAAATGGTCTCCGTCCACTTACCCGCCGTTGTCTCCGTGAGGTTGTAAATTGCTTCCAGGGTGGCTTCCAGCACGCCGCTGATGCCGCGCGGGATCAAATCGCCGCTCCGGGCTGCTTTTTGTACTGCCCACACCAACCCCAAAAGCACCACATCAATCAGCAGGGTGGCAACCAGGGTGTTGGTGAGGTAAATATCGCCCCAAATGCCACCAAGGCGGAGCAACGGCTGTTCCAGCACCGGCTCGGCAGGCAGCTGAATGTGGGGCATCACTGGCGGGAAGAAATACCACCCCAGCCCACTCAACACCACGGCAATGCCCAGCGGCAGCCCGATTTCCTTCCATTTGTTGCTTTTCTTTTTCTGCGCATCTGCCATAGAAGTTCTACCTCCAGCGTTGCTTTTCACGCCTCGGGGGCTTGATCGTGCACCGCGAATCGAGACTCCAACTCTCGGGCGGTATGGCGCACGACGACAAACACCACCACCGTCACCACCGGAATACTGGCAATCAACAAAGCAATCGTCCCCAGCGCGCCCAGGCCAAAGTGTCTATCCAGCCAGGCCCCTATCGCCAACGTCACGGCTACGATGATGACGGTCAATACACCCACCAACGCCATCGTGCGTGCCAAGGCGCGGCTAAACGCCCGTTGGCGCGCGACAACTTCCTGTTGGCGTGGTTCGTCACCCGTCATAGCGCCCGCATTGTAACATAGGGCTAAAGGAACCGTCAACCAAAGTCAAAGTACAAAAAAGCAGCCAGTGGACGGTTCAAGCGTTCACCGGCTGCTCCCAATCCAGGGCTAAAACAGGACGGCTGCTGCCTGGCGTGCCCAGGCAAACCAGGGGGCGAAAGCGATACCCACCAACAGCACCGCTGAGGCAAGCACCACCAACCCTACCGTGTAGGATGGGCTGACGGTGATTTTGTTGTCGGCCTTGGGCGGGTCGAAATAAGCCACCTTGAACACCACAATGTAGTAGTACATCGCCACGACCGAGTTGAGCACGCCCACAATGGCCAGCCACACCAGGTTGGCTTTCACAGCCGCCCCGAACAACCACGCTTTACCCACAAAACCGCCAAACGGCGGCGTGCCGGAGAGGGAAAGCAGCGCCACCATCAGAGCCAGCGCCAGCCAGGGCGAGCGCTTCCCAAGCCCGGCGTAATCCTCGATGGCCGTGCTGCCATCGGCTTTCTCCACCATCGCCACCACAGCGAACGCGGTGATGTTGCTCAACAAATACACACCCAGGTAGAAGATCACACCCGTGACGCCCAGTTCGGTCATCGCCACCAGGCCAATGAGAATGTAACCCGCATGGGCGATGGAAGAGTACGCCAGCATCCGCTTGATGTCGGTCTGGGCGATGGCGAGGGTGTTGCCCAAGGTCATGGTTGCCACCGAAACGGCGGCCAGCATCGCGCCCCAATACGGCACCGTGCTCTGGGGAAAGGCGCTCATGAACACCCGCACCAGGACGGCAAAGCCTGCCGCCTTGGAAGCCGTGGAGAGGAAACCGGTCACCGGCGTGGGCGCACCCTGGTAAACATCGGGCGCCCAGAAATGCAACGGCACCACCGAGGTCTTGAACCCAAAGCCCACGAGAATCAACACCATGATGCCGAGCACCGTGCTCAGCCCCAGCCCTGCAGTCTGGATGGCAGAGGGCAGGTCGGCCAAATGGGTCGCGCCGGTAAAGCCGTACAGCAGGCTAAAGCCGTACAGCATCACCGCCGAGGCCATCGCACCGAACAGCAGGTACTTGAACCCGGCCTCGTTGGACTTGCGGTCGGCGTGCAAAAAGCCCGCCAAAATGTACATCGGGATGGATGTGGTTTCGATGGCGAGGTAGAGCATCACCAAATCGGCGGCACCGGCCATCAGCGCCATGCCTAACGTAGAAGCCAGCAGCAGGATGTAAAACTCACCCCGCTCGCCGAGGTTCTCGACGTCCATCGCAAACAGCGCCGTCGCCGCTGCGCCCACGATGAAGACCATCTGGAAGACGAAAGCCAGCCAGTCGTGCCGCAGCATCCCGCCCCACACCAGCGCGCCGCCTTCCGGCGGACGGGCGTACAGCAGGCTAGCCACGAAGGTCACCGCCAGGCCGCCGACGGTGATCCAGCCCAGCAGCCGGGGATGTTTGCCGCGTTCCATCAAATCAACGAAGAGCACCGCCGCGGCCACCAGCAAAATCAACAATTCCGGCAGAATTGCCAACATCATTGCAGAGTCAATGCCACTCACTTAGGCACCTCCAGGCACAAGTTCGGCTCGGACACCGGCATCAGAGCAAGGCCAGCAAGTGCATCGTCGCCTTGTTGATGACGTCCAAAATCCACATCGGCCACACGCCAATCCACAGCATCAGCACCATCAGCGGCGCGATGACCGCAATCTCGCGCACGGAAATGTCGCTCAGGTGGCCGACCCATTTGGTGTTCAGCGGGCCTTGCAGCACATCCCGCAGCCCTTTGAGGATGTAAGCGCCGGTGAACAGCAGGCCCAACATGCTCAACGCGGTAAACAGTGTGAACACCGGCCACGCGCCTCGCACCACCAAGAATTCGGAGACAAAGCCATTCAAGCCGGGCAATCCCAGGGAAGCCATCGAAGTGAACAGCAAAATGCCGCCGTAAATCGGAACCAAGGGCCACAACCCACCGAACTCGCGCAGGTCGCGGGTGTGCGCCCGCTCGTAAATCACACCGACCAGGAAGAACATGCCAGCAGCCGAAAGGCCGTGGTTGAACATCTGCAACACAGCGCCGTTGAGGGCAACCGCCGCCGTGGTCGGGTCGGTGGAAACCGCATAAGCGGCAGCAGCAATGCCCAAAATCACGAAGCCCATGTGGTTGACCGAGGAATAGGCCACCAGGCGCTTGAAATCGGTCTGGCCAAACGAGGCAAAAGCGCCCATCACGATGGACATCATGCCGAGAAAGGCCAATGCGCCGGCAAAGATCTTGGCCTGCTCAGGGTAAAGCGGCAGGATGAAGCGCAGGAAACCAAACGCGCCCAGTTTCAGCATCACCCCGGCCAGAATCATCGAGCCGGGCGTGGGGGCTGCCGTGTGGGCGTCGGGCAGCCAGGTGTGGAACGGCCACACCGGTACTTTGATGGCAAAGGCGATCACGAAAGCCCAGAACACAATCGCCTTGATGGTGGACACCGGAATGCCCCACAGCGCGCCGCTAACCGTCTTCCACTTGGACATCACCGTGACCAGGTCGAACGAGCCGCTCAGCATCCCCAGCAGGAAGATGGCCGCCAGCAAGCCCAGCGAACCGGCCATGGTGTAGAGCAGGAACTTGAAGGCCGCGTAGTCACGCTCTTTGGCCTCGCGGTTTTTGCCCCACACCCGCACACCCTTCTCGCTGCCCCACTGGCTGATGAGGAAGAACATCGGGATCAGGCTGACTTCCCAGAACACATAGAAGAACACCAGGTCCAGCGCCATGAACACGCCCAACATGCCGGTTTCCATCAGTAGGAAGAGCACCATGTAGGTCTTCACCCGATCTTCGATGCTGAAGGAAGCCAGCAGCGCCGCGGTGGTGAGCAGGGTGGTCAACAGCACCATGGTCAGGGCAATGCCGTCCACGCCCAGGTGATAGGAAGAATGCACTACGGTGAACCAGGGAGCAATTTCCTCGAACTGAAAGCCTTTTACCGCCGGATCGAAGGCTACCCACAACCAAATGGAGAGCGCCAACGGTACCATGCTGGCAATGAAAGCAAACCAACGGTGGAAATTGACCTTTTCCTTGGGGAAGAACAACATTACCACTGCGGCCAGCGCAGGCGTGAACAAAATCCACGAGAGCAAATGATTCTGAAGAAACGCCATAGTTCGCTCCTTATCCGCCGATCTTAGTGGGCAAAGACCAGCAGGTAATACACCAAGGCGCCAAAGGCCACCACCGAGGTCATGGCAGCGACCATGTAATCCTGCACGCGACCGGTTTGCACCACCCGGAAAGCGCGGCCAAAGGTGCGCACGATGTTGCCGATGAGGTCCCCTGCGCCGCTGATGATGGGCAGGTCGAAGCCGTAGGCCAGGATCTTGCCAAGGTCGAACACCACGCGTGCGATGGCGTGCAAGATGCCGTCGATCACGCCGCGATCGACCCAGCGGAAGGTGAACACCTCGGCCAGCCAGTAAGCCGGTCGGATGAAGATCAGGCCGTACAGTTCGTCGAAATAGTATTTATTCTGCAAAAGGGTGTGCACCGGCCCCAAGGCTTTCTTCAGCGGATCCTGCGCCGGGTCGGGCGAGCGCACATCTTTGTAAACCAGCCAACCGAAGAACAAACCACCCAAAGCCACCGTCAACGAGGTGTACAGCGGCACCAGGCTCCCCTCGGCCAGGTGTTCCAGCCAGCCCATTTCCTCCAGCAAGCCCTCGTAGGTCGCGCCCACCCAGTGGTGGAACCAGTTGGGCAACAGGCCGCCCAACAAGGGGAAATGTTCGGGGATGCCCACCCAGCCGGCAGTCAGCGCAAAGAAAGCCAACACCATCAGCGGCACGGTCATCGTCCACGGGGTTTCGTGGGCGTGCTCGGCTTCCGGCGTGCGCGGTTGGCCGAGGAAGGTGAGGGTAATCTGCCGCATGGTGTAGAAAGCGGTCAGGAACGCCGCCAGCGCCAGCGTCCAGAAAATCACCGGATGGCCGCCGAAAAACGACGAACTGAGGATCTCATCCTTCGACCAGAAGCCCGCCGTCAACACAGGGAAACCGGAGAGTGCAAAACCGCCGATGAGGAAGGTCCAGAAGGTAATCGGCATCTTCTTCGCCAGGCCGCCCATGTTGAACATATCCTGCGGGTCGACCTCGTGGTTGCCGGTGTGCAGCACACCGTGCTCCATGCCGTGAATCACCGAGCCGGAGCCGAGGAAGAGGAGCGCCTTGAAGAAAGCGTGGGTAATCAGGTGGAAAGTGGCCGCGATGTAAGAGCCTGCACCGAGGGCAGCCACCATGTAGCCCAACTGCGAGATGGTGGAGTAAGCGAGGACGCGCTTGATGTCGTTTTGCGCCACGGCAATGGTCGCCGCGAACAAAGCCGTAAAGCCGCCAATGAAGCCCATCACCGCCAGCGGCGAGAAGAACGCGCCGTTCATCGACCCGGCTTTCAGCAACGGGAACATGCGGATGACCATGTACACACCGGCGGAAACCATCGTCGCGGCGTGAATCATAGCCGAAACCGGCGTCGGGCCTTCCATCGCGTCGGGCAGCCACACATGCAGCGGCCATTGCGCCGATTTGCCCACCGTACCGATGAACAGCAGCACGCCGATCAGCCCCGCCGCCGAAAGCCCCAGCACGTGGCTCGGCGTGCTGGCAAGGGCATGGAGCGTTTCAGGTTTGAAAATATCGGGGAAAGAAAGCGTGCCGGTTGCCGTGTAAAGATAGGCGATGCCCAAGAGCATGAACACATCGCCCACACGGGTGGTCATGAAAGCCTTGATGCCCGCCGCCCGCGCCGAAGGCTTGGCAAACCAGAAGCCAATCAGCAGGTACGAGCACAAACCCATGATTTCCCAGCCCACGAACAGGGTGAGCAGGTTGTCGGAAATCGCCAGCAGGTACATGCCCGCAGCAAACAAGCCGATATAAGCAAAGAAGCGGGAATACATCGGCTCGATGGAAGGCACACGATGCTTATGCCCGTGTGCATCCACCACCGTCGCGCCGTGCGGGGGCAAGCCCTTCTGGTCGTGGTCGCCTTCCGGATACCCGAAGTTATGGTACCCCACGCTATAAAGGAAGATCATGAAAATCGTCCAGGCGACGAAGAAGAGCACCGCCGCGGTCAGCGGGTCGACCATCACACCGATTTTCAAGTAACCGTCACCGGTGGGGAGCCAATTGACCCACGAATGGATGGGGTGCTCGGCCAGGGCTTCAGGACCGATTTTCAACGCCCGCACAAAAATCACCATCGCCCCCAGCCAGGAAAGGAAAGCCGCTCCCACGGCCAGGGTGTGGCTCAAGGCCTTGTTCCGATTGGTGAAAAGCACAATCAGCACAAAGGCCAACAAAGGAAAAACGGGGAGTAACCAGAGCAAAGTCGTCGTCGGCATGGCGTCCTCACATCATCTCTGGGGATACGCCCTGCCGCCGGGCAAGCGCCCGACGCCAGGCCTTACCATTTCAAGAGGTTAATCTCGTCAGCAGCCACCGAATTGAAGCGGCGGTACACGGCGATGAACAACGCCAGGCCCACGGCCACTTCCGCCGCTGCCACGGCGAACACAATCACGGCAAACGCCATCCCCACCGGCTGGTCGGGCGCGCGATAGCGCCAGAAGGCCAGCAGGTTGATGTTGACGGCGTTGAGCATCAGTTCCACGCCCATCAGGATGGCCACCGCGTTCTTACGGGCCAGCACACCAAACAACCCCAGGGCAAACAACGCCGCAGCCAAAATCAGATACCAGTCCAAAGGAATCATGGCACGACCTCCTACGAATTGCGGCGCGTCCAGGCGACGTACACCGCGCCGATGAGCGCCGCCAGCAGCAGCACCGAGGCGATCTCAAACGGGATGACAAAGCCGCCGGGGTTGACCAGGGCAGCGCCTAAATCGGCCACACTCGTCGCGGGCACCTCACCCACCGGCGAGGCCGGCAACGCCGCGCTGCGCACCAGCCAGGTCAGCCCGCCGAAGGCCAGCACGGCCAACACTGCCGCCCACGGCCACTGCTTACCGAGTTGCGGGCCGCGATCGCGCATCTCGCGGCGGGTGAGCATCACCACAAACATCATCAAAATAGCGATGGCGCCCACATACACCACAATCTGCACCACGGCAAAGAAAGATGCGCTCAGCAAGACGTACAGCACGGCCACGCTCGAAAGCGTTACAATCAGCCACAGTGCAGCGTGCACCATATTGGGGGTCGTCACCACACGAAACGCCGAGAACAAGGCAACCACCGCCGTCAGCAAAAAGACAATCTGCATCGCCGTCATACTTCTGCTCCTCTTACGACGCGGCTTCGGTCGAGGTTTCGGCAACCGCAGGGCGCGGCGGGCGCGCCACCGGATATTGCCCCGGTTGCGCCACCACCGGGCGGCGCGCCGCACGCGCCTTCTCCCACGCCTGCAGGTAGCGCAACACCAACCAGCCCACCACCAAGTTCATCACCAGATGGCTGAGCGCCTGCCCCCACGCGCCCCAACCAGCCACGAAGTAATCCAACACCGCCGTCAGCACCAGCAGCACCAGCGCCAACGGCGTCAGGAATTTCCAACTGAAGTTCATCATCTGGTCGATGCGCACGCGAGGCAGCGAGCCGCGCGCCCACACCACCAGGAAGTACACCGCAAAAGCCTTGATCCACAAATAGAGCAACCCCAACAGCGGGAAGGCCTCGGCACCTGGCCCACGCCAGCCGCCCAGGAAAAGCACCGCCGCCAGCGCGCCAATGGTGAAGGCGTGGAGGAAGTCGCCCACATAGAAGATGGCAAACACCATGCCCGAATATTCAATGTGGAACCCGGCCACAATTTCCGATTCGGCTTCCAGGAGGTCGAAAGGCGTGCGCCCCACCTCGGCCACCGAGGAGATGAAGTAAATCAAGAAAGCCAACGGCGCCGCCACGATGTACCACACATGCTGCGCCTCCACAATCCCCTGCAGGCTCATCGTCCCCGCCAGCAGCACGGGCACCAGCAACGCCAGCACGGTGGGCACTTCGTAAGAAATCATTTGCGCGACCGTGCGGATGGCGCTCACCAGGGCAAATTTGTTGTTGGAAGCCCAGCCGGACATCAAGATACCGAGCGTGGCAAAAGCGCCCACGGCGATGGTGTATAGCGCCGCGACGTTGATATCCATCCCCACCATCGGCATCAGCGGGATGACCGCCCACAACATCAAGACGCCCGCATCCATCACGATCGGCCCCAAAATGTAGATCGGCTTATCCGCCCCCTCGGGAATGATGACCTCTTTCGTCATAATCTTGATAAAGTCCGCAAACGGCTGCAAAAGGCCGTATGGACCGACCCGATTGGGCCCCAGGCGGTCTTGAAAACGCCCGATGATTTTGCGCTCATACCAGATCAGGAAAATGACCCACGTTTGCACCAGGGTCGCCAACACACCGGCGCCAATGAGATACAACAAAACAGTGGTCAGCCCCGGGGAGAGGCCCCACCCCAACAACAGGTTACGCAGCCATTCTGCAATCGCCCCAACGGGCTGGCTCAAAATTCCCATAGGACACGCTCCTCCGCATCAAAGAGGTTTTCGACGCGCCAACACAAAGGCCGACAAGCCTCTCTGCCCATCGGCCTCAAGCCCATTCCAGGGCACCCTTGCGCCAGGCGTACACCAACGCCGCCGCCAGCATCACCACAAAGATCACCCCTTCGATCACCCCGTAGAGCGGCAATTTGTGATACGCCACCGCCCAGGGGTAAAGGAAGACCAGTTCCACATCGAAGATGAGGAATACGAGGGCGAACAGGTAGTACTGGATCTTGAACTGCACCCAGGTTTCGCCCACGGTCTCCAAACCGCACTCGTAAGTATCCTGCTTGACGGGATTCGGGCGGCGCGGCCCTAAAAACCACCCCAGAACGGCCAGCAATGCCGGGAAGAAGAACGACAGTGCGACAAAGATACCAATGTAAATCCAACTGTCCATGAGCACTCCTCACAAACCTCCCCGCCTATGGCAAGGAAGAGATCAGCCGGCGAGTGTGTTGCAGGTTTCACAAAGCGCGTTGTCGGCATTTTACCACAAAACGCTTTTGATGTTCACGCAACTTTCATCTCCACGCGAATACCTGACAAACGACACCCCCTTCCCTTTTCCCCGTTTGGCCGTCGCGCGCATCCTTGCCCGCAAGGGAGCCCATGGTATAATTAGCCGCGTAAGGCACGGAGAGGTAGCGTAGTCCGGCCTAACGCGCCCGCCTGGAGAGCGGGTGAGCCCTCACAAGGGGCTCCGAGGGTTCGAATCCCTCCCTCTCCGCCAGCACAGCGCCCGATGGTCATCGGGCGCATGGCTTTTAAGGCAACCAGTGTGGCAATACGCCGTTGGTGACCACCAGGTGATGGTGGTGGGTTTCCAAATCGTACACCCAGATCTCCGGCGGGCGAGTGAAATCCACCAGGTTGGTGCGGGCATACGCCAGCAGGGGGCGGGTGGGGTGCCAGGCAAAATCCAGATGGTTGTAATTGGGCTCTTCCGTCACTTGATGGGCGGCGCTTCCGTCGGGGTGCATCAGCCAGAGTTGACGTCCGGGCGTCCAGTGCGTCGGATCGAGCGCCTTACGACCAAAGGCCAGCCAGGCCCCATCAGGCGAAAAGGCGGGGGTGGCATCTTCCAAATTGGGGTCACGGGTGAGGTCAAGGCGAGTGCGCCGGGGAGTAAAACGATACAGCCACAAATGCGCCGAAAGATACGGCGCTTGCGAAGGCGCCTGAGGCGACGTCCCCGGGGCGCTGCTTTTTTCCAGCAACATTTCCACTGCCACCAGCGCCCCGCCATCGGGCGCCCAGGCAGCGTTCTCTCCGGTATCGTTGGCGAGGAAGGCCACCTCCTGCCCCTTGGCAGGATCGAGCACCGGGTAGCCCTTGCGGGTCGCGTCGTAATACGCCAGCCGGCTGCCGGGCGACCAAAGGGGGCCATAGGTCACGTGGTCGGTGGGCAGACCGGGCGCTTCGCCACCGTCGGTGAGGCGGAGCAAATGCACGCGCGGGTTGCCCCCTGGCCCATCGCTACGCTCGTAAGCCAGCCAGCGGCCATCGGGCGAAGGCTGGGGATTGAGGCACTGGTCGTCGCCGCAGTCCACCACCGTCCGTATGGCATTGTCGTGCAGACGATCGAGCACAAAAATGCTCGCCCCCACCCCCAGCCGGGCGCTGAAATAGACCCAACGGCCATCCGCCGAGGGCGCAAACCCCAACACGCCGCCCTGATCGGTCAACCGCTTCACCCCACCGCCGTCCACGTTGACGGCGTAAATGTCTCCTCCCTGAGGTGGGGCGACATACGCCAGCAACACCGGCGCTATGGTAAACGACCATGCTGAGCCACGCCACAACGGCAGGCCATTGGTGGCCCTCAAGCCGCTTTCCACAGCGACGTGTACCGTCTCGCCCGGCGGCCAGGGCTGCTGCGGGGTGAAAGTCGCCGTCTTCCCCTCCACCGCCCACCGCCCCGGCACGGCGGGCGCAAAGTGGACGTGGGCTTCTAACGCCTCGGGATGCACCGGCTGGGAAAAAGTGAGCCGTACAATCACCGCGCCGCTGGCCACGGCCTGTCCATCGCGCGGCGAAAACGCCACGAGGCGTGGCGCACTCAACCAGGCTGCGGCAGCCGCTACGACCACCACAACCGGCACCACGAATATCACCAAGGCGCGCCAGCGGCGGAACATCGTTCAGTCCTGTGGATTAGGTACGGCAAACGCACCGATTTCCAGATTCGGCAAAGCGCGCTTCAATGTTTCGGGGGTGAGCACTACCGCCGCCTTGCGCACCCCCATACCCATCGAGAGTTCGGGTTGCTGGAAGATGCGCTCGTCGGCCAGGATGCGGATAGGGCGCGGCAGCCCCAGAGGCGAGACCGTGCCGATGGGGTAGCCGGTCACTTCCAGCACCTCTTCGGGCTTGGCCATGCTGATGCGGCGCTGGCCGAGGTATTTCCGCAGGGTCGGCCAGTGGGCGCGGTAGCCGCCGGGCACCAGCACCATGACGAATTCGCCGCTTTCCAGCCGAAAGAGCAGGCTACGGACGACTTGTTCGGGCTTCTGGCCGCGCAGCGCGGCGGCTTCCTCGGCGCTCTTGGGGTGATGACCATGTTCCACCACCCGATAGGGCAGGCCGAGGGCGTCTAAAGCAGCGGTTACAGGGGTTTGAGGGGGCATAAGGTAAGCGAAGAATGGCGAATGAGGAATGAGGACGGGACAGCGTTTTGAAGGTGAACTAAGAGTTTATCCGGAAGATCTCACGGCTGATGTCATTGCGAGCCCCAAAGGGGTGAAGCAATCTCCTTCCTCATAGGGGAGACTGCTTCAGCAGGCTTCGGCTACGCTCATCCCGCCTCGCAGTGACACACCTGCAGGGATTTTTCGGATAGATACCAAGCTCATTGTAGCATATCAGGACATTGCGCCTGCAACAATGCTCAGAAAGAAAACATTTCTGCGACGCCAGGGCTACCCAACGGCTGCCTGCAACGGCCAGGCAAGCAAGACAACTTCACCAACAAGAGCAAGTACAAGCCAGTCCGTGCAGTTTTTGACCGACGGAGCCGCTGCTCGCTGTAGCCGTGGTTAGCCTGGGCTCTGTGTGTCAATCAACCGTTACTTCTCCGTTTTCTCTCACCCAGAAATACACAAATTTTGCTACTGGTTTCAGCCATTCTATCTTTTTCGCTAACTTTCGATAGCGAGGATAATCGGGCAATGCTACTCCCAATGCTGCTTCCTCATTTTCTCCGCGATATTCCAAAATGTCAAAAATTGCATGCTTGAACCAATGCCCGGCCTGCGTTGAGGGGTGTGTCTTTGCTGTCCCTCGTGGATACCCTTTGACTGAAACCCACAGCACTCTTCCGTCCCGTTCGGCAACGATGTCCTTACCGGTTTGATGGCTGGCAGTATCTGCCACTGCTTTTATCCGGTAGCCTTGACGTTGTAAGTAATGCACCACAGAATCCTGCACATTCCCTTCCCAAAACCACTCTCGTTCTTGGTCTCCCGATGGTTGCAAAAGGTCATTCCCCGACCCTTCCCTCTTGAAGCGTTCAGTCTTTTTCTTGTCGCCTACCCCAAAAGCAGCATGTCCCTTTGTGGTTTGACAGCTCATCGTTTACTCTCTTCATCTTTCAAAGGGTCAGTGAAGCGCCTATCTCAAACTCACGGGCCCACCGGCGCTTTGAAATCGTAGATGCCGTCGCGCACCGCCCAGCGCGCACCGCAGTGGGGGCAGGCCAGCAGGTCGGGGCGGGTTTCCGGCAGGGCATAGCCGCAGGCCGGGCAGCGGAAGAACGCGCCGGCCTCGGCGGTTTCCGGCTGCCCCTGGGCGCGAGCGCGCACGAACACGCTGGGGGTGAGTTGCCACCATTTGCCCGTGGGCTGGGTCAGGGCATCCAGCGCCACCAGCACGCGGGCGGGCACCAGGCGCTTCAGCAGGCCAATCCGAAAGTGCGATACCGTGCGGATGTCTTCCACCGCGAAACCGGCCTCGTTCAGCCAGGCCAGCACCTGCCGCGGGTGGAAGTCGAAGTTCAGGGGGGCGAATTCCACCGGTTCGGGGGTGAAGGGGCTCCACGCCTGGCGGCGCAGCGCCCAGCGCAAAATGGCCTTCAGGTTGCGCTTGTTGGCAAATTCCAGGATGAAAAGGCCCTCGCGCCGCAGCACCCGGCGGGTTTCCTGCAGCACCCGCAGCGGCTCGGCCATGTGGTGCAGCACCCGAATCATGGTGGCGGCATCGAACAGGCCGTCCACGAAGGGCATGGTGTAGGCGTCGGCAGCCACGTACACATAGCGGTCGCTGCGGCCCAAGCGCTCCTGCGCCTGCCGCAGTTGGGTGCGGGAATAGTCGAGCAGCACCACCTTGCGGTAGCCGCGGTAGCGCGGGGTGTTGCGCCCCGCCCCCGCGCCGATTTCCAGCAGCAGGTCGCCGCCCTGGGCGGGCAGCAGATGGCGCAGAGCGACGGCCTCGGCACCGTCTTCGTAAGCGCGCCCGCCCTGCTCCCAAAACCGTTGCTGGTAATCGGAGCCTTCGTAATCGCACACCGGCGGGCGGTCGTGAAGGGTCACGTCAGGCTTCCTCCAATTGGAAAATCCGCATTTTTGGAGTGCGGTGACTTGTCACCGCTTTCAAAGCGGCATCACGATGCCGCACTCCGAAAAACCGGCGACCATTACATGGCATCTTCGGCTTCGTCCGCCTCCGGCTGCGGGCAGGCGTAGCCGCGCCCGACGCCGTGGTAACGGAAGCCCAGCGCGCACATCTTTTCGGGGTCGTAGATATTGCGCCCGTCAAACATCACCGGCTGGCGCATCAGGTCGCGTACCTTTTCCAGATCCAGTTGCTTGAATTCGTTCCAGTCGGTCACCACCACCAGGGCATCGCTGCCCTCGGCCAGGGCGTAGGGGTCGGCGCACATCGTCACGCCGGGCATGATGGCTTTGGCGTTGTCCATGGCGATGGGGTCGTAAGCCCGCACGGTCGCGCCGGCTTCCTGCAGGCCGCGGGCGATGTCGATGGCGGGCGATTCGCGCATGTCGTCGGTGTTGGGCTTGAAAGCCAGCCCCAGCAGGCCCACGGTTTTGCCTTCCAGCGCGCCGCCGAGCATTTCTTTGACACGCTCCACCACCATGCGGCGGCGGTCGGCGTTGATTTCCATCACCGCGTGCAGCAATTGCGGGTGGCGGCCTTTTTCCTCGGCCATGTGCGCCAGTGCCTTGACGTCCTTGGGGAAGCACGAACCGCCGTAGCCCAGCCCCGCTTTGAGGAACAGCGGCCCGATGCGCGGGTCGTAGCCCATGCCTACCGCCACCTCTTCCACATCCGCGCCCAGCGCCTCGCAGATGTTGGCGATTTCGTTGATGAACGAAATCTTAGTAGCCAAGAAGGCGTTGGAAGCGTACTTGATCATCTCCGCCGTGCGCAGGTCGGTGACGATGATGGGCGCGCGCAGCGGCAGGTGCAGTTGGGCGACCTTTTCGGCGGCGTCTTTGTCGGTGGAACCCAGCACCACCCGGTGGGGGTTCATGAAATCGGCGATCGCCGAGCCTTCCCGCAGGAATTCGGGGCAGGAGACCACCGAAAACGGCACCGGTTCGGGCTGGTGTTGGCGGATGATGTCGGCCACCCAATCGCCGGTGCCCACCGGCACGGTGGATTTGTTGATCACGATGAGCGGCTCGCGCATGGTCTCGGCGATGGATTTCGCTGCCGCTTCCACATAGCGCAAATCGGCCTCGCCGTCCACGCCTTCGGGCGTGCCCACGGCGATGAAGGCGAATTCGGTGCCATCCAGCGCCTCGCGGTACGAAGTGGTGAACGCCAACCGCCCGGCATGGACGTTGCGGCGCACCAGTTCTTCCAGGCCGGGCTCGTAGATCGGCATTTCGCCGCGCTTCAGGCGGGCGATGCGTTCTTCGTCAATATCCAGGGCGATGACCTTGTTGCCCAAATCGGCAAAGCAGGCGGCGGTGACCAAACCAACATAGCCCACGCCGACCACAGCAATCTGCTTCATGGAAAACACCCTCCCAGAAAATTTAGCGCAACCGCCAGGGCTGCGCGGCGTAATGATACCATAACCGCCTATGCCGCCGGGCGGGGACGCAAGTCGAAAGACGAGAGCAGCGCGCCGCTCAACGGCGCGGCCTGCAACGGCATGACCCGGCTATCGGCAAAATAAGGAAAATCGAAACGCACCACATCGCCCGCGAGTTTGCCGGGAATGGGCATCAGGCGGGCGGTGAGCGGCTTACGCAAGCGGCGGGAAAGGGCCGCCACATCCCACAGCACGGCGGCCAGTTGATCGGCGGTGGTATCGCCGGGGAGGGGCACGGTGTCCAGGCCGGTGCCGCACACCGCGCTGTAAGCGAGCAAATCTTTCAACGTCAGCAAACCTTCGGCAGCGCGAGCGGCCAGGACGGTATCTTCCAACACCGGCAGCATCAAGCCGTTGAAACCACTACGGGGGAAAGCAGCCCGGTCGAGGGCATCGGCCAGGAAAGCCGCCGCCGCCAGCGACCCATGCGCGCCCAACGCCGGCACCCCCAGCCGCTCCAACGCCGCCCCGATGGACGTTTCGGGGGCAGGGAACGGCGCAAGGGAGAAATCCAACCCCAAGAAACGCCCACCGTGGGCTGCTGCCGCCCGTTCGGACAGGCGGCTCAGGCGGCGTCCGTGGGCTTCCAGCGCCTTCACCAGGCGCTGGCGGGCCTCTTCGGCGGTGCTGGCAGCAGCAAAAGCCGCCACCGCCAGGTCGGCGGCTTCCAACGCCAACGCCACCAACACCTTCCTCTGGGGCAACAGCGGCGGGGCATACGCCGCGGGGAAAAACGGCGCGCCCGGCGGCACCGAGGCCAAGGCTGCAAAGCGCAGGTTGGCAAAGCCGTTTGCCTCCAGGGGGGCAAGATCGGCGATCACCTGGGCGCAGGCCATCACAGCGTCTGGGTGAATGCCGTCCTCATCAGCCATCACCGCACTACAAAAGACATTCGACGCCCCTGCCAGCATCGCCGGTATCCAGCGATAGGCCTGGGGCGCAGCGGGCACCGCCGGGCCCAAAGCGACATAATCCATCCCATGCTCGGCTGCCGCCGTGCCCAGACGCCGGGCAGCACGCACAGCCTCGGCTTCGCCTTCCGCCCACAAAGGGAACGGCGGCAATGCCAACCGCACGGTCTGCACGGCGTAATCTGCCGCCTCCAACGCCAACCGCACCGTGGCGGCCACCCGAGCGGCCTGAGGCAGATCAGATTCATGAGCAAAGACGGTCACCGAGCGAATTTGCATAGACACCCTCTCCATGGGCACGCCCAATCAAACCGAAAATTCTCAATACGTTCTCACTTCTCAGCCTATAGCCATGCCCACGATTCTATCACCAATCCCCCCTCTCACAGAGCAATGCGCCCCCACCAGGAGACAATATGCTATAATGAAAACACCTTCACCAAGAATGGAGCAAGAAATGGTAACCCGCCCACAGACCTACAAGATCCGCACCTTCCAGGATCTCTTGAACGCGCTGCGCGCACATCCCGAATGGCGGGAGGAACTACGGCGGCTGGTGCTGACCGATGAACTACTCAACCTGCCGCGAGAATTCCACGAATTCCGCGAACACGAGTTCAAACCCCTGGTTGGTCGGGTCGATCGTATCGAACAAAACGTGGAAGTGCTCAAGCAAGACGTGGAAGTGCTCAAGCAAGACGTGGGGGTGCTCAAGCAAGACGTGGGGGTGCTCAAGCAAGACGTCGCGGGGCTCAAAGGGGACGTGGGGCGATTGAAAGGCAGCGATCTGGAACGGCGCGTTCGCGAACGGGCACACGCCTACCTGGGGCGGTTGATACGCCGGGCGCGAGTATTATCGCCCAACGATTTAGCCCAAGCACTGGACAAAGCATTAGAGGGGGGGCAGCTCACCCCCGAAGAACGGGCCGAAGCGCTGTGGGCTGATGTCGTGGTACAAGGGCAACTATCGAGCGGCGAAACCCGCATCATCATTGCCGAGGTCTCTGCCGTAGTAGATAAAGAAGATGTGCAAAGAGCCATGCGGCGGGCAGCCATTATCGGCAAAGCCTTTGGGCTTCCCGCCATCCCCGTTGTCTTCGGCGCCACGGTTACCCAGGGGGCACAGACACTTCTTGATAGCGGAGAAGTGTTTTATATCCACGCAGAATAGCGCTGCAAAGTAGCCTCACCCACGAAGGAAAGATACACGCCGGTCAGCGCTCCCCTCAACACCGTCCGGCTTCAGCCTGTGGTCAGACGCAGCGCGCGGACGGTGTAACGCGCCAGCGCCTCCCGATCCACCGTCACCCCCAAACCGGGCGCATCGGGTACGGTGATGGTGCCATCGGGGTTGAGGGTGAAACGCTCGCGAGTGATGTCGCGCGCATAATAGCGGTCGGTGGCCGAAATATCGCCCGGCAGGGTGAAATTGGGCAACGCGGCCAACGCCAGGTTGGCCGCCCGCCCCACCCCGGTTTCCAGCATCCCGCCGCACCACACCGGCGCGCCCGCCGCCTGGCAAATATCGTGAATGGTGCGCGCATGGTGCAAACCGCCTACCCGCCCTTGCTTGATGTTGATAATCCGCGCCGCGCCCATCTCCAACGCCTGACGGGCGTGGCGCGGGTGGCGAATACTCTCATCCAGACAAATGGGCGTGCGCAACTGCGTCTGGAGTTTGTGATGCTCCCAAAGGTCATCCTCGGCCAACGGCTGCTCGATGAGCAACAGGGTGAAATCGTCCAGCGGTTTCAAGCGGCTTGCCGTTTCCAGGGTATAGGCGCTGTTGGCATCCACCTGCAGAGGAATTGCCGGGAACGCCCGCCG
>Ga0256833_1001040_pt1 | contig 20947 bp, 23 predicted proteins | sample 356284metaG_FD_190535 | JGI IMG/M metagenome (GOLD analysis project Ga0256833, IMG submission 190535) | Hydrothermal vent microbial communities from Mid Atlantic Ridge, Atlantic Ocean - 356-284 | ecosystem: Environmental > Aquatic > Marine > Hydrothermal vents | place: Atlantic Ocean: Mid... | reverse complement strand
ACTCCCTCACGAACTCCATCATCTATAACCATAGACTCTTTGAATCCTGATATAGTATAGAGTTCTTCATAGATTAATATACCAGATGCGATTAAATCATCTCGTCCTACTCCTACCATCTCTACTCTATCTTTTGGTTTCATCTCTAGTAGTTTAGCCAACTGTTCAACCAAATCTTTTTGAGTTAGTATTGTTCCGTGAATACGATTGGAATCATAGGTTTTGTAGAGCATTCCTTGCTTCATAGATGCTACGGTGGTGGGTGTCCCTGCTGTAGCGATAAATATTTCAACCTCTCCATATTGAGAGACTACTTCATTGTAGTAGTTTCTCATGGGATTCATGAGTATTGGGATAGCTCCTGCTATTTGTGGGAGTGTATGAAATGTTTGTGTTACGGTTACAATTCCGATAGGGAAGCTTTTGGAGAATGATTTATCCTCTCCATAGTAGAATAGTATCTCTGTTGAGCCTCCTCCAATATCTACCAACATAAAGCTTTTGGGATTTTTACCTAAAATATCCAAACGAGTTTTAGTAGCCGATAGGACATATTTCGCTTCTGCTATACCATCAATTACTTCAAACTCAATACCTGTCTTTTGAGCTAATGTAGCTAATACTTCAGCTCCATTTTTAGCTTGACGGATAGCCTCTGTTGTGACTGCTTTGATTGTAGAATCAGCAAAATTTAACTCTTTGTCTGCTTGTGAGAGTGCTAAAACTACACGCTCTATCGCTTGGCTACTAATCTCTCCTGTTGTGGCTAAATTATCAGCTGTTTTTACTGTTTGATGAAACTCTCCTAAAACCTCTTTTGTCTTGCAACTCATCTTTAAGACTCTTAGACTATTTGAGCCTAAATCTATGGCTACTATATTACTTTTACTCACTATCTTCTCCCATTTTTAACTCCTCAACTAGATATTTACCTGTATAGGAACCTGTCTCTTTATGACTCTTTGCTAACTCTTCTGGTGTGCCTGTGGCTATAATTAGACCACCTTTATCTCCACCCTCTGGACCCATATCTATGATATAATCAGAATTTTTAATCATATCTAAATTATGCTCGATTACTACTACTGAATTTCCTAAATCTACCAAGTGGTGTAGTACACCTGTAAGTCTATCTACATCAGCAAAGTGTAGCCCTGTGGTTGGTTCATCTAAGATATAGAGTGTTTTACCTGTATCTTTTCGACTCAACTCTTTGCTCAATTTAATACGTTGAGCCTCTCCACCTGATAGCGTTGTAGCATTTTGTCCTAAGGTTATATAGTCAAGACCTACAGCCATAAGAGTTTTTAACTTTACAGCAATAGATGGTACAGCTTTGAAAAACTCCATCGCTTCAGTAACAGACATTGCCAATACATCTGCAATAGATTTTCCTCTGTAGAGTATCTCTAGGGTTTGTGCATTGTAGCGTGTACCGTTACAACTATCACACTCTACCAATACATCAGGCAAGAAGTGCATCTCTATCTTAATCTGCCCATCTCCTGTACAGTTCTCACAACGCCCACCTTTAACATTAAATGAAAAACGACCTATCTTATATCCACGGAGTTCTGCCTCTTTTGTCTTGGCAAAGAGTTTACGAATCTCGTCCATTACTCCTGTATAGGTAGCAGGATTTGAGCGTGGAGTACGACCTATTGGACTCTGGTCAAGAGAGATTACTTTGTCTACTTGTTCCAATCCCACAATCTCAACACCATCAACTTTGTTTACTTTTCGTGCATGATTGAGTACCTCTCTAGCTACAGGTAGAAGAGTTTGTAGGATAAGTGAACTCTTTCCACTTCCACTCACTCCTGTAATACAGACAAAATTTTTCAGAGGTATTCTAGCAGATATATTTTCTATATTATTAAGTGTTACACTGTTTATCTCTATCCAACTCTCTTGAGGTTTATTGTGTGGATAGTAAATCTTCTTCTCTCCAAAGAGATATTTGGCTGTAAGTGTTTTGGCTCTTCTCATCTTTTTACCTGTTCCTGCAAAGACAACCTCTCCACCATATTTACCTGCACCAGGACCTATATCTATCACATAATCAGCAGACATAATGGTCTCTTTGTCATGTTCTACCACAATTACAGAGTTTCCCTTTTGTTGTAATGAGCGTAGTGTTCGTATAAGCTTCATAGTGTCTCGCTCATGAAGTCCGATACTTGGCTCATCTAGCACATACATCACACCTGTAAGCCCAGAGCCAATCTGAGAAGCGATACGAATTCGTTGAGCCTCTCCACCTGAAATAGTTCGTGCATCACGGCTAAGAGTTAGATATGTCAATCCTACATCATATAAAAAGAATAGTCTCTCCTCAATCTCTTTTAAAATAGATTCAGCAATAAGTTTTTGTTGTTCTGATAGATGTTCAAAGTTTTTTTTCTCTTTGAAATAGTCATAAGTTTGCTCAATAGGCATATCAATAATATCGGCAATATTTTTACCATCTATCTTGACAGCCAAAGAGCGTGGACGTAGACGATGACCATTACATCTATCACAAACCTTTTCTGTCATGTAATCACCCATGTTTTTCTCATCAGAGAACATATCATGAGCAAATTTTATGACACCTGGCCACTCTCGTGTAAGTTGATGCTTTTTCCATGTGAATTTGACTTGATGACCTCCACCATATAAAATAGCTTTTTTCTGATACTCTTCTAGTGATTCATACTCTACATCTATTGGAATATCATTCTGTTGGCAATAGGCATTTAAAAATTTAGTATAGTAACTTTTATTGAAACCATACATAATCTTGATTGCACCTTTTTCAATGCTTAGTGCAGAGTCTATAATCTTTTTGAGGTCAAGAACATAACGAATACCCAAACCATCACAGGTAGGACAAGCACCTTTAGGAGAGTTAAAGGAGAAACTTACTGGTTCTAATGGCTCAAAACTAAGTTTACAATCAAAACATGCCAAGTGTTCAGAGTAGTGCATCTCTTTTATATCAAGTTGGGGGAATGATTCATGATTCAATACTTCAATCTCAACCTCTCCATAGGTCTCTTTTAGAGCTTTTTCTACATCTTGACCTATTCTATCTCGGCTCTCCTCTTTTACTACAACTCTATCAATAACTACTTTTATAGTATGCTTTTTAGTTTTGCTTAACTCTATCTCTTCATCTAAACGTACCATTACCCCATCTATTATCGCTCTTACATAGCCTTTGTGACGAAGAGACTCTAACATATCTGCAAATGTACCTTTTTTCTCTTTGACCAAAGGGGCTAATATAACCAGTTTTGCTCCATCAGGAAGCTTTAGAACCTCTTCAATAATATCTGAAGCCGACATGGAAGAGATGGGTTTCCCACACTCATGGCAGTGTTGTCTACCTACACGAGCAAAGAGAAGACGCAAATAATCATATATCTCTGTAATTGTTCCTACTGTTGAGCGTGGATTTTTAGATGTTGTCTTTTGGTCGATAGCAATAGCAGGGGTTAACCCCTCTATCTTATCAACATCAGGTTTACCTACACGACCAAGAAACTGTCGAGCATATGAGGAGAGAGACTCTATATATCGCCGTTGACCCTCTGCATAGAGTGTAGAAAATGCCAACGTAGATTTTCCACTTCCACTAATACCTGTAATAACTACAAGTTTATTTTTGGGAATTGTTAGATTTATATTTTTTAAATTATTCTCTTTTGCTCCAAAGAGTTCAATTTTTTGATTTTTCATATATTATTTTTATCCTAAAAACATTTTTTTTATTAAAATTATAAGTGCGATAGCATACATGATTAGTAGATATAGTTTATGTTTAGATGAGCTTACATGCTCTTTTAACCATATACCTATATAGACACCAATAAGCGAAGCCACAGCTACATAGATAGCTTTTTCTAAATCAATATGACCTGCAGATATATGAGAGATTAATCCTGCAATAGATGAGAATGCTACAAAAAAGAGTCCTGCTGATACAGCTTTTTTGATAGGATAGTGTAGAAATCCTACAAGAATAGGTGTCAACATAATTGAACCACCAACTCCTAAAGAGATAGCAAAAATACCAATAACCCCTCCAACAGCAAAGAGAACTATAGGGTTTAATATTTTAACCTCTCCATCATCTTTGGGTTTTGATGCAAAGAGACGATAGAGTGCAAATATCAATAGTCCCATAAAGAGATACTCTAATATCGTTGAGGAGACAATCCTAGAGAGATATGCTCCTATAAATCCTCCCAAAAATCCACCAACACCTACCCATATACCCTCTCCTAAAATAAGTGAGCCTTTTTTATAGTTTAAATAAGAGCCATAGATAGAGGAGAATACCATCTGAACAATAGAGATTCCAATAGCCTCTTTTATATCAATACCCAATAGCATCAAAATAGGAATAAGTATCATTCCCCCACCAATACCAAAAAAACCAGAAAGTGTTCCCACGAGTATACCGACTAAAATTAAGGATATTTCCATTAATAGTCCTCCAAAGTAAAATAGATAGGATTATACCATTATTAAAATAACTCTCTATAGTTTTAACTAAATCCGATAGAATATATCTATTAAAATTTAAAAGAGTTGCATATGATTATTATTCCAGCACGTATAGGTTCTAGCAGATTTCCCAATAAAGTTTTGGCAGATATTATGGGAACTCCAATGGTTATTCGTACAGCACAAGCTGTAGAGAGTATTGATAGAGTTGCTATCGCTACTGATTCACAAGAGGTAGTTGATATTGCAAATAGTTATGGAATAGAGGCTATTATAACCTCAACCCAACACAATTCAGGAACAGACCGTATATTTGAAGCATCGGAAAAGTTGAATCTTGATGAGAATGAAGTGATTATAAATGTGCAAGGAGATGAACCCTTTATAGAAAAAGAGGTGGTTCAAGCTGTTTTTAATTTGACAACAAGCAATATAGGCAATGATAATATCATTATGAACTCATGTTATAAAGAGATAGATAATCCCCAAGCAGATGACCCAAATATTGTTAAACTTATAACTACAGATAGTAATTTGGCTTTGTACTTTTCAAGAGCTAAAATCCCATATCCTAGAGACCACCACTTCAATAACTATAAAGGACATATCGGTATCTATGGATTTACCAAAAAGTCATTAGATAGATTTTGTAAACTATCTCCAGCACCGTTGGAGAATATAGAGAAGCTTGAACAACTCCGTGCCTTGTATCATGGATTTGAGATTGCAATGATAGAGGTAGAGACAAAAAGTTTTGGAATTGATACCCCTGATGATTTGGAAAAAGCTATAATGATGTTTAACATTAACTAACGATTAACTTTTGGTTTGTCAACTGTTTATCTAGTTAGCTTATAATACAAACATGAAAGAGATAGATTAAAGATTTTACTCCTTTATCTTTATCTATTCTGTTGTTGTAGAGCCGATATGTAATAAAATTTAACAATTTCAACCTATTCACAAAATACCTCCTTTTAACTCTCTATAACAACTCTTTCAAAATATACCTCTTGAGAAGGATAATCATCTTATGAAAAAAATACTAATTACACTAATAGCTACACTATTGATTACATCTAATCTATCTGCTAAAGATATGGAGATGACAGATACAAATGGAACAACATATAAAGTTCAAGCCCAAGGGAATGAGTTTAAAATAGAAGGCATGGAGGGTAAAGTTGTTTTTATAGAGTTTTTTGGTCTCCAATGTCCTGCATGTAGAAAAGCTGTTCCTCATCTTGTTAATTTACAAGATAAATATAGAGATAAACTTCAAATTATGGCAATAGAGGTACAAAAAAATGATATTGACCCTATAAAAGCTTATAGAGAAGAGCATGGAATAAACTATATAACATTATCAAATTATGATGTTGGTAGTGTTGCACGTTATGTAATGGAAAAGAGTGGTTGGCAAGGAGCTATACCATTTATAGTAGCTATCGACTCAAAAGGTCAAGTACAGTTTGCACAAGCAGGATTAATGCCTGAAGAGCTTTTGGGTAAGTATGTAGAAGAGTTTTCAAAATAGGCTAATTTAGTCTATTTCAAACATTTTTTTATAAAGTTCTTGAATATTTCGTTTTTCTCTATATTCGATTCTATCACCTATCTCTATTGTTATAGTTTGATGTATATCCTTATTGTTTAGAGATGTTCCAAGTACTTTATCGCTATGTGTTCGTATAAATATAGGTAGAATAGGAAGTCTATTTTTTAAAGCAATAATTCTAAAACCCTCTTTGAACTCTATAAGTGATTTTTCACTCTTATTTCGTGTTCCTTCTGGAAAAATAAAGATAGAACTTCCCTCTTTTGTATGTGATTTTATATCTGAAAAGAAACCTCCCATTTGACTTTTTTCTCTATCTAATAGTATTGCACCTGCATTTCTTACAAATAGTCCAAAAAAAGGGGAGTTGTATAGCTCTTTTTTTGAAATCCATAAACCATAAATATCGGTATCTTTTAAAGCTACCTCTACAATAAGAGGGTCAAGAATACCCCTATGGTTTGACATTAATAAGAATTGTCCATCACTAGGTAATTTTTCTCTATTTTTGACCTCAATAGATATATTTAACTTATTTAAAATTTTTTCGCTATATTCAAGTCGAACACGTTTTTTGTCTAGGGGTTGTGGAGTCTTTTTAAGTTTAAGTCCAAATTTATTGGTTAAGAGGAGGGCATAAATTGCAAGTTTTATCTTATTGAGATTCATCTCTAATTTCCTAATATACTATCTGTGAATGATAGTATATCAAAAATAGAGATAAAAACACTATTTACCACCAAGAATATTACATTGACCTGTAATCTTACAGAGTGGACAGAAGTTAATTAACCCAGCAATAAGTGGAATAGCACCTAAATAGAACCATGGATTTGAACTATAAACTCCATAACCTATCAATGAAGCGCCCAATACTACTCTAAATGGTCTACATATTGCTCTAATTTTCTCTACATTCATAAAAAATCCTTTAGTTTTTGACGCTAATTTAGCATAATTAGACTTTAACATCAGCTAAAGTCAAAGCAAAAAGAGTTTTTACACTATTTTTTTCTAAAACTCGTTTAGCTTCATTTATCGTTGTACCTGTAGTTATAATATCATCTACTAAAATAACCTCTATATCTTTCTCTCCACGATAATAAAACTCTCTCGGATTTTCCAAACGAAATTGTAAAGATTTTCCTGCATATTTAATATGATTTTTTGCCATAAGCTTTGAGTGTAAAACTTTTACATTTTTATATCTCATTTCATGAGTCAATAGTGCAACATGGCTATAACCATTTTTGACACTCTCATCTATACCCAATATATAAATCTTGTCTATACTATTTTGCATAAAGTTTTTGATAAATAGTCTAAAAGAGAGTTTAGATAATGCTCTATAAATGATAAAACCCTGTTTTGTATGTTTAGTCAAGAGTAAATTTTCAATATTCTGATATTTAAAAAAGCTATAAACCTCTAATCTATTTATAGTTCTCTTTGTAATGTTAGGTTTTAGTAGTGTTTGTTGGCATGATTGACAAAATGTTGACCAACTTAATCTATGACAAGCAAGACATCTCATCTATTTTACAATATATCTCGTATGACTATAGCATAATGGAGTACAATAAAATTCATAATAAAAATTCCTATCGAAGAGCCACGAGATATAATCGTCTCTAGTCTACTCCTCTCTTTTCCATTGGTTCTAAAGGCTATAATAGTATGAACAATCGTGATGATTGTCATAATAGCAACCAATAATAGTTTGTCACGTAAGGCTTCAACCACTCGACTATGTACATCAAAATCAAAAAGAGTATAAATCATATTATTTTGAACAATCATCCAGATACCTGTTGTAATTAGAAGTATCAAAACTACAATTTCAAAATAACCAAAAATAGGACCAATTCGGGGATATACCAACTTTTGGTCCTCCTTATCTCGTAGAGAAATCCCTAAAACAAACATAAATACAGAACCTCCAATCCATGAAATAGCTGCTATAAGATGTAAGTGTATACTCCAACCCATAATAATCCTTTTTTAATTTTAGATATTATATCGAAAGTAAAAAATGATACTATCTTTTATCACTATTTTTATTATTTCATCGCCTATTTAGTACTTTTTGACTAGAATAACAGACAAAAATCCCCCATAAAATAGGAACATAAATAATGTCAAAACCCTTAGAAAATTTAGATGAACTGCTCAAAAACCATAAGTTAAGTCAATCCGACTACACACATATATTAGAAATTCTTGATGGACGACATCCAAATATTGTAGAACTTGGTATCTTTTCAGCTATGTGGTCAGAGCATTGTTCTTATAAATCAAGCAAAAAATATCTTAATGGTTTTCCTACAAAAGCTCCGTGGGTGATACAAGGGCCGGGCGAAAATGCAGGTGTTATTGATATCGGTGGAGGAATGGCTGCTGTATTTAAGATGGAGTCACATAACCACCCAAGTTTTATAGAACCATATCAAGGTGCTGCTACTGGTGTGGGTGGAATATTAAGAGATGTCTTTACCATGGGTGCTAGACCTGTGGCAAATATGAACGCTTTGCGTTTTGGGAATATTAGCAATTCAGATAAAACAGCAAAATATCAACGACACTTAGTCAAAGGTGTAACAGAGGGAATTGGTGGTTATGGAAACTGTATGGGTGTACCAACTATTGGTGGAGAGGTATCCTTTGATGAGTCCTATAATGGCAATATTTTAGTTAATGCTTTTGCACTTGGAATTTGTAAATCAGATGAGATTTTCTTGGGTATTGCTGAGGGTGTTGGAAATACGGTTATGTATGTAGGCTCTAAAACTGGTAGAGATGGATTAGGTGGGGCTGTAATGAGTAGTGATAGTTTTACAGAGGAGTCAAAATCACTTCGTCCAACTGTTCAAGTAGGCGACCCATTTATAGAGAAACTTCTACTTGAAGCTTGTTTAGAACTCTTTAAGACTAATGATGTAGTTGTAGGTATCCAAGATATGGGAGCAGCAGGTTTAACCTCTTCTGCTTTTGAGATGGCAGGAAAGAGTGGTGCAGGTATGATTATGCATCTTGATAAAGTTCCAGCACGAGAAGAGGGTATGACACCTTATGACTTTATGTTAAGTGAATCACAAGAGCGTATGTTAGTTTGTGTAAAAAAAGGTAAAGAGCAAGAGGTTATAGATATTTTCGAGAAGTGGGATTTAGATGTAGCTATTATTGGAGAGGTAACAGATAGTAAAAATATGGAACTCTTTTGGCATGGAGAGAGAGTCTGTAATATGCCAATCGCTCCTGTAAGTGAAGAAGCACCTATTTTAGATAGACCTATAGCAAGACCTAGATATTTAGATGAGGTATCATCTAAAAATATTGACTCTTATGAAAAGATAGATAATCAAATAGCCTTTGAGAAACTATTAGGCTCAATGGAGGTAGTAGATAAAGCATGGATATATGAGCAGTATGACTCAATGGTTCAGACAAACACCACAAAAGCCCCTGGTAGCTTAGATGCAAGTTGTATCAGGGTCAAAGAGAATGGTAAAGCATTGGCAATGAGTTCAGATTGTAATCCTAGATACTGCTATATAGACCCTCATAAAGGTGGAGCGTTGGCTGTGGTTGAGTCTGGTAGAAATGTGGCGATGAGTGGAGCTAGACCTCTCTCTATTACAGACTGTTTAAATTTTGGAAACCCAGAAAACCCAGAAGTTATGTGGCAGTTTGCAGAGGCGTGTGAGGGGATTAAAGAGGCGTGTTTAGAGCTAAATACTCCTGTAGTTTCAGGAAATGTATCTCTATATAATGAGACTAATGGAGTATCTGTATTTCCTACACCTGCTATTGCTATGGTTGGATTAAATGATGACCAAAATAGAGTGCTTCCATCTTCATTTCAGGCAGATGAAAATCATCTAATCCTTATAGGAGAGACCAAAATGGATTTTGGTGGTTCTCTCTATCTAAAAGAGCTATTTGGAGAGACAACAGGAAGTTTACGTGATATAGATTATAGCAAGGAGCTTAAACTTTGGGATTTGGTAATAGAAGCAAATAGACAAGATTTACTCTCTTCAGCCAAAGATTTAAGCTCAGGTGGATTAGCTATAGCACTAGCTAAGATGTCAGCTGTATCGGGTAAAGGTGTAATTGTAGGCATTAGAGTTCCAGATGAGAGAGCAATCTTTTCTGAATCTCAAAGTAGAGCTATCTTAGAGGTAAATAGCAAAGAGAACCTTGAAGCAGTTATTGCTATGGCAAAAGAGATGGGACTAAAAACAGATATTATAGGGAAAGTTGGTGGAGATAGTATTAAAATTAACAGTGTAGAGATGAGTGTAAAAGAGCTAGAAAGAGTATACTTTAAAAGTTTTAAAGAGGTAGTTGAACAAGATATTTAGTATCTGGTTTAACCAGATACGATACAGTTAAATTGGTGTGCTTCTTTATCATAGATAGGTTCTTGGGCATCTAAGCAGAAGTATAGAGGTGTTAGTTCTATCTCTTCTAAACCCATTGCTCTTTGTTGTTCTAAATACAACTCTTTCTCTTCTGGAGTTGCAACAAATTTTTCTGGAGCAGGAATAATAGTATTCTCTTCTTCTTCTGTGAGGGGTTCTAACTCTTCATTGTTTTGCTGAACATATTTATCATCATTTAAATATATCTTATCTAATTCTAATTTATCCTCTTTTACTACAAGGCTTTGGTCTAAAGGTGTAAGTTTTATGTCTATATTTTTAAATTTAGATATTTTATGTTGTTTCATATTTTTAGATGGGGCTAGTTTAGTTACATCTACTTGACAATGTCCATTTGAACACTTTAAAGCATCTGCTGTAGTTATGCTTGTAAGTAGTGATAGTGATAGTAGTGTTGATATTAAAATATTTCTTTTAACTAACATTCTATTTATTTCTCCATATTATAGATTTTTTACTCTATATTATGGCTAAAATAACGTAATATTAGATTAATTTTTGGAATATTTTCGAGTAAAGATATAAAAAAGTGTCACAATCGTGGAATTACTCTTTAAATCTAAATATTAAATAATATAAAAAAATTAATGAAAAATATGTTACTTTTTTAAACACTTTAGTTTTGTTAAAAAATATTTACTATTAAATATTTGGATTTTTAAACTCTTTCCAGTCACTGATTGTATCAACAGTTGGAAATCCATCAAGTATCTCTTGGGGTTGAAAGTTTGGTTTATAAGAAAATGCTTTACATCCATCTACCCAATAACCCATATAAATCCAAGGAAGTTCTAGTACTTTTGCAAGTTCTATTTGATATAGTAGAGAGTATGTACCTAAAGAGAGTTGAGGATAATCAGGGTCATAATAGAAGTATATAGCTGAAATTCCATCATCTAAAACATCAATTAAATCAACACCTATAAGTTTATCATCTTTGATATATAGAACCTCTTTCCCAAACTCATGGGCTCCCTCTACAAAATTTTCTCTGTATTCACGAGGAGATATATTACGATGAGACCAGTTATCTTTTTGATGTTTAAAAGAGTGGTATCTGTTGTATAAATCAATATGTGCTTGTGATAAAGTGGGTTTTTGAATAATAATTTCTGTCTCTTTGTTGCGTTTAATAGCTTTTTTTTGTGATTTACGGAGTTTAAAGTTGTTTACATCAATTCTCACAGATTTGCACTCATTACACCCATTACAGATAGGATGAAAATAGTAACACCCAAAACGTCTCCAACCACGGTTAATAAGTGCTGTATTATAGGTTTGAGTTGCCTGTTCTATATATTTGTAGTTCATACGCACAGAGTTGCCTTCTATATAGGCACACTCATAATCTAGCATACAAAAATCAGTAGAGGTTGGTGGAGTATCTGTAAAAATATTATCATTCATAGTAAGAATTTTATCTAAAAATTGTCAATTTATAGTAATATTTCATCTATTTTTTTAATTTAAGGGGAATATTTGTATCTTTATCAACCAACAAAAGGGTATGCGTATAACAGTGATTCCATATTTTTATATGATTTTATATCTAATTTTAATCCTAAAGGTTCGCTCTTAGATGTGGGCTGTGGTGTAGGTATCCTCTCTCTACTTCTTAGTAGAGATTTTGACATCTCTACAACAATTATTGATAAACAGAAGAGTATGTTATGCTATGCAGAGCATAATTATAAGATAAATAGTTTAGAGGTTGATGCCTATTTGGGTGATTTTATAGATTTTTCTGAAGATAAAAAGTTTGATTTTGTAGTTTCAAATCCACCATTTTATGATTCAGACGTTATCCAAAGTGATAATGAACATCTCAATATAGCTCGGTATGCACATCATCTTCCTCTTGTAGAGTTTATTTCAAAAGTAAAAAGAGTCTTAAAACCAAGGGGTCGTTTTATATTTTGCTATGATTCAAAACAGATTGATAGAGTACTTTTTACTCTAAAAGAGAGTAAAATAAACCCTGAAGTTTTACGTTTTGTTCACTCTAAAATAGATAGAGAGTCAAAATTGGTTATGATTTCGGCACGAATGAACTCTAAGTCTCTTACAAAGATAATGCCACCATTCATTGTTTTTGATGAAGATAGCAACTACCGAAAAGAGTCACAAGAAGCATTTAAAAAAGCAGATACACATAGTATAAAAGGAGATTATTGAATATGAAAGATGATATTTTAGTAAAAGAGGGATATAATTATAGATTCAGACCCTCTGCATGTGAAGATTGTGGAGGTAAATGTTGTACAGGAGAGAGTGGTTATATCTGGGCTAAATATCCTGAAATTGAAAAAATGGCTGAATTTTTAGAGTTAAATGTGGAAGAATTTGCTACAATCTATCTCAAAAAAGTCAATCATCGCTACTCTCTAATCGAAAAAAAGATAGAAGCTGATAACTATGCGTGTATTTTTTTTGATAATAATAAAAAACAGTGTACAATATACTCTGTAAGACCACGTCAATGTAGAACATTTCCTTTTTGGGAGACTTTTAAAAATAATAAAGAAGAGGTAAAAAAAGAGTGCATAGGAGTTATAGATTGAATAATAGGTTAGTTTTACTTTTTGTCTTTGTCGCTGTATTGATGGTAGGATGCACAACATATAGACCACAAAGTCATATGATACCTGTAGAAGAACTTGCAACATACAATCCTAAAGATTTCGCACATAGAAAAAGTGTTATCTCTAGTCCTTCTAAAAATGAAGATGATTTGATTATGAAAGCCATCTTTTATGAGCAGAATAATGATTTCAAAAAAAGTAATTACTTTTATAAAAAGCTTTATAAAGAGACAGGTAAAGATGAGTATCGGCTAAAAGAGTTAAAAACTGCTCTATACGCAGGTGTAACATCAGGCAATACAAAAAAATTACAAGAGTATATTGATACTCACCCTAAAAACTTGGTAGCAAAAAGGCTACTACTCTCTTTTTATCTATCCAAACAGAGATACAAAGAGGCAAAAGAGGTAACTAATTTACTTCTAGCACAATCAACAAAAGCTTTAGATTTTGAACTCTCTGCCAATACATATCTCTTTACCAAAGATTATCCTAAGGCTGTAGAGTTATTAACAGAGGCTTATAATAAAACTTATAATGAAAATATATTATTAAAAATAACAACTATTTTGGTTAACTATATGAGAGATATCCCCCAAGCTATTTCACGTTTGGAAAATCATAGGTTAAATCATAAATGTAGTGAAAAGGTATGTCTACAACTTATATCTATCTATTTTCAACAAAACAATATCTCTAAAATAATACCTATCTACAAAGCACTCTATAAGACAACTCAAAAAGAGAAGTATGCCAATAGAGCAGTTGAGGGATATGTACATCTCAAAGATTATGATGGAGCTATTCAATTTCTAAAGAGTGATTATAACAATCCTGAATTACTCTACTCTATCTATATTGAATCTAAAAAGTTTAATCAAGCAGATAAATTAGTTCAAAAACTAAAAGTAGAGAGAAAAGATGCCAGATGGTATGCAGAATCAGCCATAGTACTATATGAGTCCTCTCCTAATAAAGATGATAAATCAATGTTATCAGAGGTGGTTAAGCGTTTTGAATTAGCTATTCAAAAAGGTATCCAAAACACAACTTATTTTAACTACTATGGTTATATATTAATTGATAAAGCTATTGATATAAAAAAGGGCATTAGGATTATCAAAAGAGCTTTAGAGGAACAACCTGATAGTAGTGCCTATTTAGATTCATTGGCATGGGGATATTATAAGCTTGGAGAGTGTAAAAAAGCTAGAATAACTATGAAAAGAGTAGTAGATATAGAGGGTTTAAAAGATATAGAGATTCGTACTCATTGGAATGAAATTCGCAATGAGTGTAAACAAAAATAGGAAAAAAAATGGCACAGATATTAGATGATATTATAAAAAAGACAAAAGAGGATTTAGAGAAGAGAAAAGTTGATTATCCATTAGAGTGGTTAGGACGTTCATTGGCGTATAATCCATTTGCTCCAAAAGATGTTAAAAAAGCATTGAAATCTACAGAGGATAATCCGTATAGAATTATTGCAGAGGTAAAAAAAGCGAGTCCAAGTAGAGGGATTATCCGAAAAGATTTTGACCCAATGGTTATTGGTCAAGCGTATGAAAAAGGGGGTGCAGACTCTCTATCCATCTTGACTGAACCACACTTTTTTCAAGGAGATAAAGAGTATCTAGGTATGGTACGCCGATACACATCTATACCTCTACTTCGTAAAGATTTTATTGTAGATAAGTATCAAGTGTTAGAGGCTTTAGCATTTGGAGCAGACTATCTACTATTGATTGCCAAAGCATTAACACGAAAAGAGTTAAAAGAGTTAATCAACTATACACGCCATTTAGGAATGGAAGCATTGGTTGAGATACATGATAAGATTGATTTAACCAAAGCTATATTTGCAGGGGCTGATATTATAGGTATTAATCATCGTAACTTGGAGACCTTTGAGATGGATATGAAGTTGAGTGAAAAGCTTATTCCTCTAATTCCTAAAAATAAGATTATTGTAGCTGAAAGTGGTATTAGAGACCATGATATGGTAAAAGAGCTTAATGCTATTGGAGCAGATGCCTTTTTGGTAGGAGAACACTTTATGCGTCAAGAGGATATAACTCAAGCTGTAAAAGATTTGAAATATGGGAAAAAATAGTAAAACAAATATTGTTATTACAGGCTGTTCTACAGGAATAGGCTTAGAGACAGCAAAATATTTACAATCTAAAGGGATTAAAGTCTATGCTACGGTCAAAAATTCTAACGATATAGCTACTCTAAGAGAGATGGGTTTAGAGAATGTCATGAAGCTAGATGTGAGAGAGTCTACTGAAATTTCTGCTGTTATAGAAGAGGTTTTGAGACAAGATAGCAAGATAGATATATGGTTCAATAATGCAGGTTATGGTCAAGCAGGAGCATTAGAAGATATATCAACCAATGTTTTACGAGAGCAGTTTGAAACTAATGTTTTTGGACTACATGAATGCACACGGCAGATTATCCCCATTATGAGAGAGCAAGGTTATGGCAAGATTATCCAACACTCTTCTGTTTTGGGTTTAGTCTCTCTATTTGGTAGAGGTGCTTACAATGCTAGTAAATATGCCATAGAGGGATTGACCGATACACTTCGTTTAGAGCTAAAAGATAGAGATATTTATGCTGTACTTCTAAATACAGGACCTATTACCTCAAACTTTCGTAAAACTGCTATGCAAAAATTAAGAGATAATATTGATATGGAAAACTCTATTTTTAGAGATAGCTATCTCAATAACTTAAAAAAGAAGAAATCAAAAGTACCCTTTAATGAAGAGCCTATCTCTGTAGCTAAGGTTGTTTATGAGATAGTTCAAGCAAAAAAGCCAAAACCACGCTACTATATAACCAAAGCAACAGTAATATTGGGATATTTAAAACGCTTTATAAGTACATCTATGTTAGATAGAGTACTAACAAAAATAGGATAATAGGAGATAAAAATGGATAAAATTAAAATAGGTGTTGTCACTACATCAGATAGAGCAAGTCAAGGTATATATGAAGATATTTCAGGTGTTGCCATTATGGATACGATGAAAGAGTATCTACTAAATGAGTGTGAGTATGAGTATAGATGTATTCCTGATGAGCAACCGATTATAGAATCTACACTTATAGAGTTGGCTCGTGATAAAAATTGTGACCTTATTGTAACCACAGGTGGTACAGGACCAGCACTTAGAGATGTAACTACAGAAGCGACTGAAAATGTATGTCAAAAGCTTCTCCCTGGTTTTGGAGAGCAGATGAGAGCTGTTAGTCTACAATACGTTCCCACAGCTATCCTATCGCGTCAAACAGCAGGTATCTGTAATGGTTCATTGATTATCAATCTACCAGGTAAACCCAAATCTATTCGTGAATGTTTAGATGCTGTTTTTCCTGCTGTTCCCTACTGTATTGACCTTGTTGGAGGTTCATTTATGGAAGCAGATGAAAATGTAATTAAAATATTTAGACCAAAGAGTAAATAGTGAATATAGAGTTTATAGAGAAGAGACTGCAAGAGATATATGCAGAGTTGGAAAAAGAGGTAATGAGTGTATTGATGGACGAGTCTTTGGATAGAAAGCAGACAAACTTAAGAATGCAACCACTTAAATCAACTAAAAAGATTTTAGAAAATGCACTTGATAGTATTAAAATGGTCGATAAATTAGCCAAAGAAGATTTAGAAAAATGAGTGAGCCACAGACACAAGGACTCCTTATATGGCTGATTTTATACCTTATTTTAATATTAGGACTCTTTTGGACACTCTATAAAGCCTTTAAAACGAAGAACATAAAATATGGTTATGCTATTTTATTAAACTTAATTTTAATGGTATTGTTACTTTTTATCTAGTTACTACACATTTTTTTGGTAAAATATTGATATACTAAACATAAAGGATAGTTTTTTATGAAAATATTAATGATTTTATCAATCTCTTTTTGGGTGTTATCTGCAGATATAACACTTCCATCTAACTTTACAACAGAGTTTGAACAGACGATTACCAATGAGAATGGTAAAGTTATCAACTACAAAGGGAACGTCTATTTTAAAGGGATAGTTGAGACTACTACTGATGATGCAGGGATAGAACATAGTTATACCCGAAGTCTCTTTAAGTGGAATTATGAAGAGCCTTCCAAAAAAGAGGTCTGTACTGATGGTGTTCAACTTACAGTAATTGACCATGATTTGGAACAGGTAGCAAACTATTTGGTTGATGAAGCGATTGATTTAAAATCTATATTATCACGAGCAAATGAAATAACCTCTACAGATTATCAAGCATCTTATAAAGATGTGGAGTATTTGATAACTCTTGATGATAAGAAACAGCTATCCAAAATTGTTTATGTAGATAATTTAGATAACCATGTTAAAATAGTATTTTCCAATATGAACTATAATGGAGTATTGCAGAGCAACCGTTTGGAGTGTGTAGCCCCAAAAGAGTATGATAGAGTAAAAGGATAGATGATGGATAGAGTTTTTGCCAATTTTCAGATAGATAATGATTTTTATCTTATAGGGTTTCTTTTTTTACTGATTACAATGATTATATCTATTTTAATTATTGTTTTTATAAGTAGAATAGAGACTCTAAGAGGAATAATAGAACAAGCCAAAGAGGTAGACAAAGCCAAAGAGGAGAGATTGTCTTTTTTAAATAGTGCTTTAAATGATGAAAAAATTCTTAATGTAAATCTAAAAGAGAGATTAAAAGAGTTTGAGTCTATACAAGAGCATTTTATGGTCTCTAAAAGTACCCTTGCAAGACTTCAAAATCAGATAATAGAACAAGAGAAAGAGCATCTTGATGAGTTACAGAAAAACAAGCTAACTATTGATAAATTAAGAGTTAACAATAGAGTATTAACAGATGAGATTGAAAAGTTAGAAGAGTCCGATTTTATGGTTAAAAAATCTTATGATGAGTTAAAAGAGAGATATAAAATACTCTATTTAGAAAATAGAGAGTTAAAAATGGAACTATCTAAATATACTAAAAAAAAACCTACTATACAAACAACTCATATAGAAGAGCAAAATAGATTAGATTCAGAACGATTTAGAAAAAACATACGATTTAATCCCTTCTATTAAAAAATTAAGTATCTTATAGTACTATGGCAAAATATTCTATAAGGTAGTAATTTGAAATTTAAAGATAAAAAAGTTATCCTATTTGATTTAGATGGTACACTCATAAACTCTGCACCAGATTTGGCAATAGCAGTAAATCATATGCTTACATCATTGGATTATGAAACAGTTGATGAAGAGATAATTTATGAATGGGTTGGAAATGGTGCTTCAATATTGGTACAACGTGCTTTAAGTAGAAGTAGAATAATTGATAAAACTCTCGATAGAGAAGTTGTTACAACTGCTTTAGATATTTTTCTAAAATTTTATGCTAATAATCTATGCATAAAAACAGTTCCCTATCCTAATGTACCCCAAACACTTACTTTGCTCAAATCCAAAGGTTACCGTTTAGCGATTATAACCAATAAGCCTTTTGATTTTATTGAGCCTATATTAAAAGGGTTAGAGATGTTTGAACTTTTTGAATACTTTATTGGTGGAGATTCATTAGCAGATAAAAAACCAAGTCCACTTCCTCTACTACATGTTTGTGAGAAATTAGAGGTATCTATATCCCAATCCATTATGGTAGGAGACTCTAAAAATGATATTTTAGCAGGAGAGGCGTGTGGTATGGAGACTATTGGGGTAACATATGGTTATAACTATGGAGAAGATATATCTATCTATAATCCATCTACCATTATTGATAGATTTGAGGAGATATTAACGTTAATATGAGTAAAAAAGTAAAAATAGCCATTATTGGTGGAGGAGTTGCAGGAGCAACAACAGCACTCTATTTAGGTCAACGAGGATTAGATGTAACACTATTTGAAAAAGAGTCAACTTTAGTCTCTGGCCCTCCTTTTTGTCATCTACATGCTGGAGGAAATCTATACAGAGAGATATCTGATGAGCAGTGTATTAAGCTATTAAAACAATCAATAGATTTTTTACGATTTTATCCTTATGTAGTTGATTATCGTCCGACTGTTATTATTTTGCCTATAAGTGATAATAGTACCCCTAATAATCTATTAGCACGTTTAGATTTGCTTAGAGATGAGTATCAAAAACTTATAGAGCAAGATGTAGAAAATCAAGTATTAGGAGAGAGTAAAAACTACTATAAATGCTACTCTAAATATGAAATAGAAGCATTAAAAGATAGAGAGTGTGTCACTATACCTAAATCTAGTGATGAGTGGATGATTCCAGTAGCTAAAAATATAGATTTAGATAAGGTGCAGTTTCCATTAATTATCGTACAAGAGTATGGATTGAATCTATTTAGATTATCAGCAGGGGTATCTCTCTCTCTTGAACAGTTAGACTCTGTAACACTTCAAACCAACACCATTGTACATAATATACAAAAAGATTGTATAGATGATATATGGGAGGTATCTTATATCAAAGATAACCATAGTCATAAAGATAAATTTGATTATATTATTAATGCCACAGGATTTAGAACAGGCAAGATAGATGACCTATTGGGTGTACCTTGTAAGAGTATGGTAGAGTTTAAATCAGCTTATGTCACTAGATGGCAAGAGCATTTGGATAGACTTTTTCCTGAAATTGTCTTTCATGGAGAACGTGGCACACCACAAGGCATGGGACAGTTTACCCCTTATCCTAACGGTTACTTTCAGTTGCATGGTATGACTAATGATATTACACTCTACAAAGATGGTTTGGTCTCCAACTCTATTGTAAGTTGCCAACCAAATTTAAATAGAACTTTTATTGAGAAGATTGATAAATCATGGAGAGAAGATGAGGTAATAGAGCGTACAATCAATGCTATTAATCATATATCACGTTTTATTCCAACATTCAAAACGGCAGAAGTTGGTTCAAAACCACTATTTGGAGCGCAACAAATCCCAGGAGATGACCCAACTTTGCGTGTAGCTGAAGTCTCTTTTCCTAGAGAAAAATATGCTAGATGTGAGATAGTAAAAGTCTCCTCTGTACTTGATATGATTGATAGTATATGCAAAGAGTTTAAACTATTTGGCTCTATAGAGAGAACTGTCTCTATAGAAGAGGAGGAGATTAGTAAACGTGCTAAATCTATTGCAACAGATAGAGACTATCCTGCCTCTCTTGCTAGTAGAAATATCTCTCAACTCTAATTTGATGATAGATTAGTAATCATTTGGGCTACAATCTCTATCTCTTGGGTAGAGAGTTTGGTAGCTTGAGTTGCCATAAGTGCTTTCATATGACCACCATAAGTACCACTTTTATACCCATTTAATGAAGCTATAATATCCTCTTTTGACATCTGATTGACAATCCTAGAGTAACCCATAGCTGATTTCTCAAAGTTTACTCCATGACAACTGATACAGTTATCGGTAGATACCTCTATTTGGGGTATCTCTTTTTTGCTCTTATTTGAGTCCAAATTTATATATTGTGCTATTTTATTTGTTGTGATTATAGTTATAATCTCCTCTATCTCTTTATCTGTAAATTTAGATATTTGTCTATTCATCGTATCTTTCATAGCTCCACCATGAGAACCCTCTTTGTACCCTTTGAGTGCTTTACGAATCTCATTGGGTTTTAAATCTTTGACAATACGCGATGTATTCATAGCCGACTTTTCAAAATGTTTACCATGACAACCAACACAAGTTGTTAAATCAATAGCAAATGTAACTGTATTTAGTATAGCAACGGTTGTAACTGTAATGAGTATATGTTTAATCATCTTTTCTCTTTTTATAATTTATTTTTTTATTATAGTCTATTTTATC
>Ga0256833_1001039_pt1 | contig 20949 bp, 17 predicted proteins | sample 356284metaG_FD_190535 | JGI IMG/M metagenome (GOLD analysis project Ga0256833, IMG submission 190535) | Hydrothermal vent microbial communities from Mid Atlantic Ridge, Atlantic Ocean - 356-284 | ecosystem: Environmental > Aquatic > Marine > Hydrothermal vents | place: Atlantic Ocean: Mid... | reverse complement strand
CTCCCCTTAACCCTTCCATAAACTGCGATGAATACGGGCATGAGGATTCCCATTGCAATGAATATGGGAAAAGACATAAGGGGAACACCCAGTATCAGGGTAATGCTCAATATTAGAAGGTGAATCCCGAGCCCGAAAAGGGTCACGATCGAGAGAAAAACCCTGTCCGAATGGATGGGAGAGCTGGCAACGATTTTCCTGTCGAACCACTCCACCAGTTTATCCTGCCACCTGTAGAAGAGCACATACAGGAAATATAAAATCCGGAGAGCACGGGGGTCATCCCACGGGTATCCCTCCGGACGCTCATCCACTTTACTGGTGGTATCACCCCCCACCCGGTGCCTGTAGAGAACATAGTAATAATTGAAGAAGGACCCCTGAATCGAGATGGAGAGAAAGGCCGCAAAAGCGGTCAGATAACAGCAACGATAATGAAGGGCTATGGCAAGGATAAAGAGGAAATTGAGAACGATATCGGCTATGGAATCGGCAAACCTTCCCACTCGCGAAGGCCTGTTCTGAAGGCGGGCCAGAGAGCCATCGGCGGCATCCAGAATATTCTTCACCATCACCAGAACACCTGCCGGAAGGAATTTTCCCGAATAGATCAGGTACGCGGCCATTACCCCGATGAAGAAGTAAAGCAGGGTAAGATGAATTGCCCTGACCGGACTGGATTTCAAAAGGAGGGCTATCTTCACGGCTACGGGGCGGGCATAATCGGAGAAATCGATGAACCGGTGCTCCTCTGGAACTTTATTCATTGGCCAATTCCTCGATTTCCACCTCGTAGTTTTCCAGAACTTCATCCACCAATGCGGACACCATCTTCTCCACCCTCTCGATGAGGGTATCGAGGCTATTGCACCGGATAATCATCCTCACAGACCTGCCCACCCTGATGCTTTCGAGTCCCTCGATTCCCTTCTGTCTTATGAGCTTCTCCATACCGGCGGAGCGGGCATCGATAAGGCCATCCTCAGGATAGGCATTCAGAACGACGAGGAACTTCTTCATGAAAAAAGTTTAAAAGGGGGAGAATCCCCCCATCAATCCAGCTTCAGGTCTTTAAGTTGCTCCCTTATGGCCCTCTTCATGAACTTGCCCGTGGATGTCTTGGGAATTTCATCCACGAAGATGATTCTGTCGGGGAGCCACCACTTGGCAAACCTGGGCCTCAGGAATTCCCTGAGCTCCTCCTCGGTTACTTTGCCCCTGTATTCCTCCTTCAGGACCACCACTGCCACGGGTCTCTCCTGCCACTTGGGATGAGGAACAGCTACCACTGCCGCCTCAACTACAGCGGGATGTCCCATAAGGGCATTCTCCAGCTCCACAGAGCTGATCCACTCACCGCCGGATTTGATCACATCCTTGATCCTGTCCACTATCTTCACATAGCCCTCCTCATCGATGGTGACGACATCTTCTGTCCTGAACCATCCATCCTCCGTCCACTTGTCCGATGAGCCCTCCAGTTTAAAGTAAGAGGCGGCTATCCACGGTCCCCTCACCTGAAGCTCCCCCATGGTCTTACCGTCCCAGGGAACCTCCCTGCCGCTGTCATCGACAGCTCTGGCCTCCACGAAGGGAACTGGAATCCCCTGCTTTGCCCTGTATTCGTATTTTTTGTCCTCCGGGAGGTCTTCCATATAGCTCTTGAGGACGCTCACGGTGCCCAGGGGCGTGGTTTCGGTCATGCCCCACGCATGTATTACGGTCATTCCCAGCCTGTCGTAGGCCCTTATCATAGCCTCCGGAGCGGCGGCACCACCAACAGCCAGTCTCAATCCCCTGAGCTGCTCTGCCTTATCGGGATTCTTCTCCAGAACCTGAAGGAGGCCCAGCCACAGGGTGGGAACGCCGGCCGTGAAGGTCACTTTCTCACGGATGAAGAGGTCCATGAGGCTCTCGGGATCAAGATACGGTCCGGGAAAGACCTGTTTGGCCCCTATCATAACTCCAAGGAACGGTATTCCCCACGCATTCACATGGAACATGGGAACTATCGGAGACATTACATCCTTCTGCGTGACGCCGAAGTTGGCTCCCAGTCCGAGAGCAAACGCATGCAGAACTATGGCTCTGTGAGAATAGAGAACACCTTTGGGTTTCCCGGTGGTTCCGGATGTATAACACATTCCGGCGGCATCGTTCTCATCCAGCTGCGGATACTCGTACACCTCGCTCTCGGGAGCAATGAAGTCCTCGTAATCTATGAAGGGCCCTTCGTGCTTCTTTCCCGTCAGGGGGAAGACAATGACCTTCTCCAGGTTCACCTTATCGGCAAACTGCTGATAGAGGGGCAGGAGGACATCGTCCACTATGAGAATCCTGTCCTCTGCATGGTTGATTATGTATGCGATGTCGTCGGGGTGGAGCCTCAGGTTCAGGGTATGGAGAACCCCCTCAGCCAGAGGTATTCCGAAGTAGGCCTCCAGGTGTCCATAGTGGTTCCACATGAGGGTTGCAACCCTGTCGCCCTTCTTTATGCCCGCCCTCCTGAGTGCATTGGCCAGCTTCTTCGTCCTCCTGTAGAAATCGCCGTATGTATAGTGGTGAATCGAGCGGTCAGCCATTCGGGAAGCCACCTCCACCTTCGGGAAAAGCCTGCCCACCCTCTCGAATATCGTAACGAGGGTCAGGGGATAATCCATCATTAATCCTTTCATGGCGATTTAATTTTACAGGAGCCTTCCGGGGACACATATCCGAACATAGCTGACTCCCCGTGCGAATAGTGAATCCGAGTCCAAAAATACAGGAGATTTATAACTTCTCCAGCAACAGGACGGAGTCCACCATTTATCTTCCGGGGCCCAACCTTTCCTTCCACCAATCCTCAGCCTGCAAAATTCCCCTTATGACAGCGGACAGGAGGAACCTCAGCGGCTCCGGAGGCCATGGTAGAACCCGGCGGTTAACGAACCACAGGTCCGTAAGGGCGCTCTTTTTGTCCAGAGCAAGCTCGGCCAGTATTCGGCCATTGGAGGGCATCAGGGAGACACCGTGCCCTATGCATCCGGCATTGTAAACAAACCTCTCATCCCTCCAGTAGCCGAGGGCCGGTACCAGATCAAGGGTAACCGAAAAGGGCCCTCCCCAGTGATGGGTGATTTCCACATCCCCCAACTGCGGAAATAGAACCTTTATGAAGTCCTCGAGATGCCGGCGGGCTTTCCTGTGAAATGGCTTTCTCATGCGCGAACCGAAACCGATGATGACGGGACCACCCCCCATGAGGAGCCTCCCATCGGGAGAGGGCCTGAAGTAGTGGATCAGATTCCTGGAATCCTCGATACCCATCCTCCTGCCCCACCCAATGGATTCCCATTCCCCGTCCGAGAGGGGGCGCGTGGCCACCATATAGGTCCAGGCCGGAATCTGAATTCTCCTGAGCGGAGGTATAAGGTGGGTGTAGGCGTTGGTGGCGAAGATCACCTTGGATGCCCGAACTGTCCCCCTTTCGGTATGAGCCTCAACACCCCCATGGACCTTCTCCACCTTCAGAACAGGAGACCTCTCATAAATCTCCACCCCGCTCCTGAGGGCCAGCCTCTTCAACTCCAGGGCAAGCTTCGCCGGATTGAGAAGACCACATCGCGGCTCCCACCAGCCAGCGAGAAACACGGGAGAATGCACCTCCTGCTGAACCCTGTCTCTGTCCCACCACTCCACCCCATCCAGACCAATTTTACCGGCTATCTCCATCTCTTTCTCAAGATGACGCACCTGCGCGGAAGTGGTTGCAACCCTGAGAAAACCTGCCCTATTGTAATCCACATCGAGGTCATTTTCCCGAATCAGCCGGTCCAGGTACTCCACAGCCTCCACCATATAGGAGTAGGCTTCACGGGTCCTTCCCTCGCCGTGAATCATATAGGTAATAGAAAGGGATGCACCGAATACTGTCATGGAGAACCCGCCGTTCCTGCCGCTCGCACCAAAACCCGCATGCTCCGCCTCGAGAACCATAACCTCCGAGCCCGGATCCATACTCTTTATATGGTATGCGGTGGACAGACCTGCAAAACCTGCCCCCACTATGACGAAATCCGCCCTGTGCCTCCCCTCCAGCATCGGGGACTCATCGGGGGTCAGCCCTTCCATCCAGTAAGGGGGAAGCCCCATTCTGACCTGTACCATGACCCACCTCCTGAAGGAATTTTACAGGGACACATACAGGAAATTATAGCAGTGAATACATCAAAAATGGCCCGATTGGGCCATAGTGCTCACTTCAAAAGGACTCTGAGACTCTCCACTTCCTCACCTACCCGCATCCTTACGATATAAACACCCGGGCCATAACCGACGAAGGGGATTTCCAGCCTGCCCGGTGGATAAAGACCCAGGGAAACCCTATCCAGAAGCCTTCCCGAAACATCGTAGATGTCATAACCAACATAGGCTCTGGAACCGGTGTATATCACCAGCCTGTCCCCTCTCCAGAAGACACCCTCACCGCCGTATGGTCCCTCATGGGCGTCGACAGGTGTGAGTCCGGGCTCAAGAGAGAACAGGAGCATATCCACACCTCCCCGCGGATATCCCGCATCGAGAGTTATGGGAAAATCCCGGGAAGCAGTATTGCCGGCTATATAAAGCAGATTCGGAGACATGGTAATGGAATAAGCCTCATCATCGCCACTGCCCCCCATATAGGTGGACGCAGAGAGGGAAGATAGGTCAAAAGAAAACCTGCTCACCACAGCATCTTTTCCACCGTTATAGGTCCCATCTATGGCACCCGGGGAAACGGGAAAATCGGATGAATAGGTATAACCTGCAATGTAAACACCGTCGGGAGCAATGTAAAGGGCACTGGAATAATCCGTACCGGCACCACCGAGATAAGTGCTCGCAGAGAGGGATGAGAGGTCAGACGAAAGGAGGCTCAGAAAGATATCCTGGGAACCCGCGTAGGAAGCGGAATAGGCTCCCGGCGTTGTGGGAAAATCCGTCGAATAGGTATGACCCGAGACATACACCCCCGAGGAGGAAAGGGAGATATCCGAAGAATATTCCCAGCTACTACCCCCGAGATAGGTGCTGGCCGGAAGAGAAGAAAGGTCCAGCGATAATTTACTCACGAAAACATCGTACCCTCCTGAAAAGGAGGTTCTATAGGCTCCCGCGGTGACGGGAAAATCGGAAGAACCCGTATGTCCGATGGTATATACGCCATCCGAAGCGCATGCGATACTCTTTATCTCATCATAACCGGAACCCCCCAGGAATGTGCTCGAGATAAGGGAGGAAAGCTCAATATTGAACCTGGATATGAAAGCATCATAAAAACCGTTAAAGCCATTGTCGAAAGCCCCGGCAGTCACGGGAAAGTCGCTGGAATAAGTGGTTCCAACCACATAGATCCCATCCGAAGTTCCGCACATATCATTTATCCTGTCGGTACTGCCACCGCCGAGATAGGAACTGGACAGGAGAGACGAAAGGTCCAGGCTCATACGGGCAACGAATCCGTCCTCCGTTCCACCCAGAGAAGCATCGTATCCACCCACAACGGGAAAATCGGAAGATGTCGTACGACCGGCTATATAAACACCCCCCGGGGTAACATAAACCGAATATCCCTCGTCGTCTCCACTGCCCCCCAGGAAAGTCCCTGCCACTATGTCGAAAGTATTCACATCTATCTTTAAAATGACTACATCCTTCCTCCCCGACGGAATGGCCATGTAGCCGGAGAGGGGCATATAACCCTCTGAACTGCCAACGGCATAGAGGAATCCATCGTAGTAGAACACATCGTAGAGAATATCTATCGAACTGGCTGCCACATAGGCACTGTCCAGAAAGGTCCCCCCGCTCATCGATGAGAGATTTGCATCCATTAGGACTATGAATCCATCGACACTTCCAGCAAAACTATCATCGAACCCACCGGAAGTCACCGGAAAATCCCGGGAGCCGGAATGACCGGCCACATAGACACCACCTGAAGTCAGGAGGATAGATTCCACATAATCATCTCCCGCTCCACCTATATAGGTGCTGATCCGAAGCGTGGAGAGGTCCAGAGAGAGCACCGATATAAATCCATCTGTGAGACCACCGCTGAACAAGGTGGAGAAAGCACCCGCAGTTGTGGGAAAATCCCGGGAAGCAGTATTGCCATAAACATAAACCCCTTCCGAAGACAGCTTCATGTCGTACGCATATTCGCTGCCGGACCCCCCAATGAAGGTACTCGCCAGCACAGAACCAAGCGAGCCGTCCATCTTCGTAACGAAGACATCCACAGAACCTCCGAAGGTCCCATCATACGCTCCCGCAGTCACAGGAAAATCGCTGGAAGAGGTATAACCCGCCACATAAACGCCGTCCGAAACCGCAACAGCAGAATACACATAGTCAGTACTGCCCCCGCCCAGATATGTGCTTGCAATCAGGGAAGACAGATCCAGAGAAAACCTGCTCACAAAACCATCCAGCCAGCCATTCCTCGTGTTGCTGTAAGCACCGGAGGTCACCGGGAAATCGCTGGATGATGTGGCCCCCACCACATACACCCCATTAGTTCCCACACCAACACCAAATCCGTAATCATAGCCGGAACCACCCAGATATGTGCCGGAGACAAGCGTTCCCAGATCCAGAGACACCTTTATAACAAAGGCATCCGCACCACCGGAGTATGCCCCGGAGACCACAGGAAAATCGGACGAGTATGTATATCCAGTGAGGTAAACCCCATCAGAAGCAACCGCCATATCCTCCACAAAATCAGAACCGCTTCCCCCCACGAATGTTCCCGATACAATGCTGGAAAGATCCTGAGAAAGTATCATCAGGAAACCTTCGGCGCCGGAGGAACTGGGATCAAATCCACCGGATACCATGGGAAAATCCGAAGAATAGGTATATCCCGCCACATAAACACCGCCGGGGACCACGCCCAGAGCAGTGGGCACATCCGATGAAGAGCCATCCAGCACAGCACCGGCCACCACTGAAGAGAGGGAGGGGTCCACCTTAAGAATGATTACTGCATTCGAGCCGCGGGACTCTCCGACGAGTCCTCCAACCCTGAGAGTATCCACTTCCGAATCCCTCAGGAGCACATACAGATAACCTCCCCCCTCATCCACCTCCACCACAGCGGCATTATAACGGGCACTGCCCAGAGCAACAACGGGATCTATGATGAGGGGAAGACTTCTGTCATACTCTCCCACTCGAAATCGAATTAAATCGCCCTGGACCACATATTCGATATCCACCTCCTCGGTTCCCTGATATGCCCTTACTTCTTTCAGGAGTTTAGAACTCGCCTCAGATCTGCCCTGCACCTTCAATCGGATGGAAGATACATCTCCTCCCGGATGGACTATCCATTGCAGGCTCACAGAGCCATCCATCCCCCGGACCAGGAGATCCACACCGGGATACAGCCCCCTGTATATTACCTCGGAATATGCGGGCAAACCCCTGACCCATGCACCCGGGTTCCTTCCCCGAAAGTGGTTTATTCGGGCAGAGCTCAATCCCCTTCCCCTCGGAACCGCTTCGGGACTGGCATCCGGAAAAGTAATGAGAATATCTCCAGCCCTTATCCCCCTGTCCATCAATAATACATCTCCGTATATCCCCGAATACCTTACACCTTCCGGCAGCTGTCCCTCGTTGGGAACGAAGAGGATACGGGGAGCACCATCCACCACTTCCGCCCACAGGAGCAGTACAATAATCGACAAGACGGGTAAATTTTTCATAGCATATAAATTTTAATGCTTATAAATCAACAATTTACAGGGACATGATGTATTCGATTAAGTATTCATATAAAGTATTCGGCACCGAACACACAGACCCCTCCAAATGAAAATCCCGTGATGCACGGGAAAAATTTTTTCTAAGTGATAATGCTCCCGGAGAACAGCAACATGCGGAAACCCCGTTTAAAATTCTCTTCCATGATTCGAAAAGTCCTCATAGCCAACAGGGGTGAAATCGCGGTTCGAATAAACAGGACCCTCAGGAAGATGGGCATTAGAGGGGCTGTGGTATATTCCGACGCCGATGCAGATGCCCTTCATGTAATCACATCGGAGGAGGCTTATCACATAGGGCCCGCCCCCTCCTCCCACAGCTACCTGAACATGGATAAAATCATCGAAGTCGCAAAGAAGTCCGGCGCGGATGCCATACATCCGGGATATGGCTTCCTCTCGGAAAATCCAGAGTTCGCCCGCCGGGTGCGGGAAGCAGGCCTTATATTCATCGGTCCGGGTCCCGAAAGCATGGAGCTGGCCGGGGACAAATTGAAAGCAAAGGAATCAGCAAGAAGGGCGGGAGTTCCCCTCGTTCCCGGAAGCGATGGTCTGAAGGATGTGGATGAGGCGATACGAATTGCGGAAGAAATCGGATTCCCCGTCCTGATCAAAGCCGCAAGGGGCGGTGGTGGAAAGGGCATGAGAATCGTGGAAAGAAAGGAGGATTTCCCGGAGCTATTCGCCCTTGCAGTTCAGGAAGCGGAAAGTGCCTTTGGAGACGGAACGGTTTACATAGAGAAATACATCACCAGTCCCCACCATGTGGAAATCCAAATTATGGCAGACCAGCACGGTAATGTTGTGGCCCTCGGTGAGCGAGAATGCTCAGTGCAGCGCAGGCATCAGAAAATCATAGAAGAAAGCCCCAGTCCATTCATAAGCGACTCAACCCGCAGAAGGATGATGGAAGCCGCGGTCAACTTCGCCAGGGAAATCGGATATGTAAATGCCGGAACCGTGGAATTCATCGTGGATGATCACGAAAACTTCTACTTTCTGGAGATGAATACCCGCCTTCAGGTGGAGCACCCCATCACAGAGTGGAGGTACGGAATAGACCTCGTGGAATGGCAGTTGAAGGTGGCCATGGGAGAGAGCATAGAGCCCCTTATGGAGCTGGAACCTCAGGGCCATGCCATAGAAGCGAGAATATATGCGGAGGATCCCGAAAGCAATTTCGCCCCCAGTCCGGGAAAGATCACCTTCATGACAGAACCCTCAGGCCCCTACATACGCATCGATAGTGGTGTGTATTACCCCAGCGAGATTCCCATATACTACGACCCCATGATAAGCAAACTGATAGCGTGGGGGCCAACGAGGAGGGATGCCATATCGAGGATACTCTCCGCACTGCGGGAATATAGAATCTTCGGCATAAAGCACAACATAGACTACCTGATTGCGGTAATAGAGTCGGAGGATTTTCAGAAGGGCATCTATACCACCAGATTCACAGAGACCTTCGAGTACAAAAAAGCCCTTCCCGATGAAAGCCTGATAAGGGCTCTGCCGCAGGTGAAGAGGAGCATGGGAATCCAGTGGAATACAGTGGAAGGGGAGCCTGTATCCGCATGGAAGAAAACGCCGGTGGACTGGGAAATTTAGACTAACCCCGGCGAAGCGCTGAAGAACACAGTGAATATGTCCCTTTGCTCCCGGAACGAAAGGCATGGATGATAATCCTTAAACTTTCATAGGTGGATATCCTCATCGGATGCAGCGGATATTCCTACGAGGACTGGAAGGGCGTATTCTATCCCCCCGACATAAAGAAGAGGGACATGCTGCGCTACTATGAGAAGAAATTCCCCATCGTGGAGATAAATGCCACATACTACACCTTCCTGGGAGAGAAATCCTTCAGGAGCATGCTCGAAAAGACCCGACACCTCCTCTTCAGCGTCAAACTGCACAGCGTCTTCACCCACAGGAGAGAGTACTCCGAAGAAGAGCGGACCCGTTTCCTCTCCAGCCTCCGTCCCCTGGTGGAAAAGGGGCGGCTGAAGGCTCTGCTCATCCAGTTCCCGTACAGCTTCCGATACAGTCCGAAGAACATGGACTATATGAAGAGGTTGAGGGAGGATTTTCAACCCATTCCGGCGGCAATCGAATTCAGGAACAACGGCTGGAAGAGGGATGAAGTATTTCGCGCCGTAGATGAAATGGAGAATACGGCCCTCGTCAGCGTGGATGCGCCGGCCCTTCCGGGGCTCTTCAGGGGACCATGGGAAAGCATAGGGGACTTCGATTACATAAGGCTCCACGGAAGGAACAGGGAAAAATGGTACAACCATAGAGAGTCCTGGGAAAGGTACGATTATGAATATTCAGAGGAGGAATTGCACGAAATCGCACAGGGCATAAAATCCATGAAAAATCGGGAAAAGATAATCTTCTTCAACAACCACTACAGGGGAAAGGGGCCCAGAAATGCACTGGAATTAATGAAAATTCTGGGGGTAGAGTATGGAAGTGATGGTGGGATGCAGCGGCTATTCGTATAGGGGGTGGAGGGGAAAATTCTATCCCCCCGACCTGCCCCGCTACCGATTCATAGAATTCTACGAAGAGCATTTCCCCATTGTCGAACTCAACTTCACATTTTACCGCATGGACAATGCCCGAAAAACTCTCCAGAACATCCTGAGAAGAACTTCCAGGCTCCGCCTGAGCATAAAACTCAACAGGGTCTTTACCCATGCAGGTAATTATTCCACTGCGGATGTGGATAATTTCATCCGGGTCGTCGATCCCGTCCTGCAGAGCGGCAGATTCATAGGTATCCTGGCCCAGTTTCCGCCCTCCTTCGAAAGGAAAGAAGAAAGCATAAGGCATATCCTGAGGCTCCTGAAAGATTTCCACGATATAAGAATGGCACTGGAATTTCGCAGCAGTTCGTGGATGGACGAAGAAACGCTCAGGGCCCTGGCGGATAGAGGAAACATCGCCATCGTCAATGTGGATGGTCCACCTGTGGAGGGGCTGTTCCTGGGACCATGGAAGACTTTCGGCCCATTCAACTATGTGCGCCTGCACGGAAGGAATACAAAAGGGTGGAAGGACTACAGGACCAGATACCTGTACGATTACTCCGATGAAGAACTGATGGAAATAGCCCGGAGGATAAGGGTCCTCAGGTCCCTCGAAACCTTCGTATTTTTCAACAATACACCAGAAGGCAATGCTCCCATAAATGCCCTCAGATTGATGGAACTCTTTGAGAGGTAGAGAATCGGGCGCCCGCAGGCGCCCCCATATTACTCTCGAATGAGATTCAAGAATTCTATCGAAATTATTCCTCGAAATAGATATCGAATACCTTGTAAAGTTTAAAGGGCCGGCGACCAATTTTCAAGTACATTGGTCAATAATTTTCAGTTAAAAATAACAGATAATTCAACCACTTAAGAATAAGCATTTCATAAACTTTCCGGTCAGTTAAAGTGTAAATAATGTTCTGCACCCCTTATCCGGATAGTCATTTTCATTTGTGATGTAAGATATTCATGGAAAAAAGATTATGAGATTTTCTTTTCGATAGAGTTAAGATATTCCATTACGCGGGCCATGTCATCGGGAAGAGGAGCTTCAAATTGAACTTCTACATCCTTCGTTGGATGAATGAAAGTCAATCGAAATGCATGCAGAGCCTGTCTGTCGATGAGCTCCAGCACCTTCGAAACATGTTCTGCATACACCGAAGGCACAACCCTGAAGATCTTCCTGCTGTCCCTTCCGGAATAGGTGGGGTCTCCCACAACGGGGTGCCCCATGTATTCCATGTGCACCCTTATCTGATGGGTTCTACCCGTATCCAGTTTGAGATGCAAAAGGGTTGCCAGGGGCGGATACTTCCTCAGCACACTGTAATGGGTTATGGCGGGTTTGGAATTGAAGGGGGTAACGGTCATCCGCTTCCTGTCTATGGGATGACGGCCTATGGGGGCCTCGACCGTTCCCCTCTCGGGGATGGAAGTTCCCCATACAATTGCCTTGTACTCTCTACGCATGCTTCTTTCCATAATCTGTCTGGAGAGACTCCGCACAGCCCTCTCGGTCTTCGCAATCACCATAACCCCGCTGGTCTCCTTATCCAGCCTGTGCACGATTCCCGGCCTCAACCTGTCTGATTCCCCCCCTATGTGGGTTATCTTCTTCAAAAGAGCATTGACCACAGTTCCGGTAAAGTGCCCCTTTGCCGGATGCACCACAAGACCGGGGGGCTTGTTAATTACTATGACTTCGCTGTCCTCGTAGAGGATGTCTATCTCAATATCCTCCTGAGGGATGAGCTCTGCCTCCTCGGGAATTTCATACCTCACCACTATATGCTCACCGGCCCGCACCTTGTGGCTGGGCTTCTTCACCACCTTTCCGTTAATCGTTACATTTCCCGATTTTATGAGTTCGGATACCCGGCTTCTGGAGAGGCCAATGCCGCTTTCCACCAGATAGATATCCAGCCGCGTTCCGGATTTGACAGGCTGAACCGTCCGCTCGAACACCTTTTCCATCGTGCCCGAAAAGTTTAATTCAACGGAAAAGCCCCTATAAACTTAGGGAATGAAAGTTGCATTGATAACCGGTGCATCCAGGGGTATCGGCAGAGCGACAGCCGAAAGGTTTGCCAGAGGGGGCTATAACCTCTCACTGGTTTCCAGAAGCGAGGAGTCCCTGAAAAAGGTAAAGGAGGAGCTCTCCCGCTATGGAATCGACATCCTGACCTTCCCCGCCGATGTTTCGGATTTCAAGAGGGCACAGGAGATAGTGAATGAAACTGTGAAGGAGATGGGAAGAATCGATGTCCTTGTCAACAACGCCGGAACCACCCTCGACAAGTTCCTGCTGAGAACCACGGAAGAGGACTGGGATAGAATCATGGACATAAATCTCAAGAGCGTATTCAACTATTCCAAAGCCGCATCCAGATACATGCTGAAGCAAAAGGGGGGCGTTATAATCAATGTGTCTTCCGTGGTGGGCCTGATAGGAAATGCAGGGCAGGCCTCCTACGCCGCCAGCAAGGCGGGTATTATAGCCTTCACAAAGTCCCTTGCGAAGGAGCTGGGAAGCAGGAACATCAGGGTGGTGGCCGTGGCACCCGGATTCATAGAGACGGATCTGACCCGGAATCTTCCGCAGGACATTAAGGACTACTACTTCCAGCAGATAGCCCTGCGCCGATTCGGAAGGCCTGAGGATGTGGCAGGAGTGATATACTTCCTGGCCAGCGACGATGCGGCCTACATAACCGGCCAGACTATAGTCGTGGATGGGGGAATGATATAACTGCCGGGGAGACTTTCCCCGGATAAGATAAAGCTCTTACTTGCTATCCTGCTTTTGCCTTCTGGCGGGAGGGACATTCTGGTGATTTACCAGCCAGTCTCCGCTCCTGTAAGGGCCGTATTCCATGTGCATGGGGAAATCTTTGCGCAGCGGATGACCCTCATAATCTGGAGGCAGGAGTATCCTGCGGAGATCCGGATGTCCTTCGAAAATAATCCCCAGGAGGTCATAGGCCTCCCTCTCCAGCCAGTTGGCACCGTAATAGATGTCCGCAATCGATGGGATTCGGGGATCATCGGCAGGAACCCTGGACTTGAGAAAGATTTCCTCCCCAGTGTCCAGATTGCGAAACAGGTAAACCACCTCCAGGAATTCCTTCCTGTCTATGGCGGTGATGAAGGATATGTAATCGAAGCCATTTTCCCTGAGCTCCAGGGCAATTTCCCTTATCTTCTCCCTTTCGAAGACATGATACTTCGTTCCAGTGGATTCATCCACCTGCACACCGAACTTCTCCAGATTCATTTCTTCACCCCCATCCTCTGCTTCCATTCCCTCTCTATAATTTCAGCCAGCTGCATGAAAGCATTTATGAGTCCTTCCGGAGTGGGTGGGCATCCGGGTACATAAACATCCACAGGAACGATCTGATCCACACCGGGAACCACCGAATACACATTGCGATAATGATCCCCGCTGATGGCACAGCTCCCGAGGGCTATGACCCACTTGGGATCAGCCATCTGCTCGTAGAGTCTGCGGAGCCTTGGAGCCATCTTTATGGTAACTGTTCCAGCCACCACCATAACATCTGACTGCCTCGGGGTGGCCCTGAGTATGGCCCCTACCCTCTCCGCATCGAAGACCGGCCCATGGGTATGCATGAGCTCTATTGCACAGCATGCCAGCCCGAATGTCAGATCCCAGGGACTCCTGGAGCGGGCCCACGCGAAGAGATTCTCCACACTGGTGATCAGAACCTCTCCACCGGGGAACTTCTCTATGTGTCTGGCAAAATCCTCGAATCTCGAAGTATTGTTTACCTTCTTATGGGGGGATTCCAGGAGTCTAACCGTAACCCCCTCCTTTTCTATGATCCTGAACCTGGCCATGATTTCACTCCCATTTATAGGCTTTTTCCCTGTAAAGGAACAGCCATCCCACGAAGAGGATGCCTATGAAGATAAAGGCCTCCACGATGGCAAATAGCCCCAGCTTCTTAAAGACCACCGCGAAGGGAAATATGAGGGCGGCCTCTATATCGAACAGTAGAAAGAGGAATGCCACCATGTAGAACCGCACCGGATACCTTATCCATGCATCGGTTATGGGAACCTCTCCGGACTCGTAAGGCTCCAGCTTCGCACCGTAATCAGCCCTCCTGGGGGATATGAGCCACTGTATAAAGAGCATTGCGAATGGAACCGTAATGGCGATTAGGGCCATGATCAAAAGAGATAAGTACTTTTCCATAGTTTCACAATTATAAAGATGAAGGGGCACCGGCCCCTTAAATGGCCCCTATCTCGGCCAGCTCCTTTATCTTCTTCCGGCGGATTTCTTCCATCTCATCCTCGAAGAAGAACTTATCCGAAAATGCAGGCTCCAGGTCATCGATCCATATAGCCCTCTCGTTGTACTTTGCGAAGAAGGGCCTGCGGACCCAGTCGGGATTCCTTCCCTGAAGGAACTGGAGGACGAACACCCTCTCCCCGTTGATTTCGGATATGCCCAGAATGTGAATCTTGCCGGGTGTCGCCGACATGCTGGGACCCCTGACCGTTCTGGCAAGACCGCTCACCTGCTGATACGCCCTGCGGAAGATATTCCACGCACGGACCAGAGGCAGTCCAAAGTAATGCTGTGCTCCCGTATCCCTTACGACGAACATGTAGTAGGGAATCATGCCCAGCTTTACCTGCTTCTTCCACATGGTGGACCATACATCCGCGTGATCATTTATATGGTTCAGCAGTGGGGACTGGGTCCTTATATTGGCTCCAGTGGAGCGTATCCTCCTGACTGCATCCTCGAGGGCCTTTGTCTCCAGCTCCCTCCAGTGGTTGAAGTGGGCCATGATGGACAGATGCTTGCCGGACCTCACTATCTCTTCGAAGAGCCTCAGAAGATCATCCGCATCCGGATCCGTAAGGACCCTGTAGGGCCAGTAGGTTAAGAACCTAGTCCCTATCCGGATATTCTGCAGGTGGGGGATGTCAGCCCTTATAATCGGCTCCATATAGGCCCTCAGAAGCCTGGCGCTCATGGTCATGGGATCCCCTCCGGTGAACAGTATATCCGTTATCTCAGGGTGTTCCTTTATGTATTCTATCACGGGCTCGATTTCCGCCATGGCGAACTTCATGTCCTTCATACCCACGAACTGGGGCCAGCGGAAGCAGAATGTACAGTAAGCATGACATGTCTGACCCTGCGATGGGAAGAAGAGCATGGTCTCGTAGTATTTGTGCTGAACCCCCTGCAACCTCCTGCCCCTGAAGACGGGTACATTGAGATCCAGCTGCCCCGCGGGGTGGGGGTTGAGCTCCATCCTTATTTCGAAGGCCGCCTTCTGTATCTCGTATTCCGGAGCCCCGCTCCTGAGAAGGGATGCAATCTTCTCGTAGTGGTGGGGAAGGAGCATCCCCCTTTGAGGAAAATTCACCTTAAATATGGGATCCTCGGGCACATCACCCCAATTTATCAACTCGTTCACCACATAGTTGTTGGTTTTGAAGGGAAAGACCCTCGCGACCACCTCTATATCGAAGAGATACTCCTCGGGAAGCTTCTTTATCTGAGGTATATCCCTGAAATTGTGAAGCGTGTATGCCCTATACTTCATAAACCCCTCCTTTTTTCCACCTTTTAAAACCCTAAAAACCGGATAGATTTCGATTTATTCAGGGAGGGGGGAAACACCCCCCATCCGAAGTTTAGTCTCTAAAGGTCATCGTCCATGTACTCCTCCTCATCCCAATCTTCTTCCCACTCCTCTTCATCCCAGTCCTCTTCCCACTCTTCTTCCTCTTCCCACACCTCTTCGAAGTCCTCTTCATCCTCCAGGTCGAAATCGTCTTCCCAGTCCTCTTCCTGGAGGATATGCCTCAAATCCTCCCGGTCAAAGCCCTTCATCTCTATCTCTCATTCACGGGGATATAGGGTTTATCCAGTTCACCGGTGTACTGGGCCCTGGGCCTGATGAGGCGGTCATCCTTCTGCTTGTACTCGAGAATGTGGGCTGTCCATCCGGCTATCCTTGCAACAGCGAAGATGGGTGTAAAGAACTCGATGGGGAAGCCCAGGTCGGAATACACAACGCCGGAGTAGAAGTCCACATTTGGATAGATACCCTTGGGTGCCAGATACTTCTCCGCCTCCTTCTCTATGGCCACCAGTATCTCATACTCCCTGGACATTCCGTGAACCTTGACCATTTCGGCAGCGTACTTCTTCAGTATCCTGGCCCTGGGATCGTATGCCTTGTAAACCCTGTGGCCCATACCCATTATCCTTTCCTTCTTCTCCAGCTTCTGCCTGAACCATTCGGGAACCTGCTCGGGGGACTCTATGTCCCTTATCATCTTGAGGACCCTCTCGTTGGCACCCCCGTGCCTGGGCCCCTTGAGGGCCCCTATGGCACCGACGACGGCGGAATAAATATCAGAATCAGTGGCCGCTATGACAAGAGCGGTGAAGGTGGATGCATTCATCCCGTGGTCTGCATGAAGAATAAGGGCAACATCGAGGGCCCTCTCCTGCTCGGGAGATGGCTCGTATCCGTTCATCATGTAAAAGAAGTTGGCCGCATGGGAGAGGTCATCCCTGGGCTCCAGGGGAAGCTTACCTTCCCTGAGCCTCCTGAGGGCCGCCACAACAGTAGGGAACTTGGCTATCAGGGATACGCTTTTCTCGTACAGGCTCTCGGGAGAGAGGTCCTCGGCAGTGGGATCGAACAGCCCCAACTCGCTTATAGCGGTTCTCAGGGCTGCCATTGGATGGGCATCGCGGGGATAATCTGCGAATGAAGCTATCTTCTCCACGCGGACCCTGCGATTCTCTTTCAACTTCCTGTCGAATTCTTCCAGCTCCTTCCTGGTGGGAAGCCTCCTGTGGAGGAGCAGGAATGCCACCTCCTCAAAAGAGCTATTCTGTGCCAGCTCTTCTATGGGAATTCCCACATAGTAGAGTTTTCCCGCCTTTCCATCTATGTAAGAGAGCTCAGTCTGGGTAAAGTAAATGTTCTCCAGACCTCTCGAAAATACGGGCTCTCCCAGTTCCTTTATGTCCTTCATTTCCTTTCCTCCTTTTGAGTTAGTAAGACAGTCCCCATTCGCCAGACCCCGCAGAACGAATCCCGAAATCCGGAGGAGCAAGACGAATCTAAAGGAGGAAGGATAAACAACTCAGCATGGTAATTTATTATTTTCGCTGATTTACCAACCATTACCGTCAAAATTATAAAGCCTTCTCCGGAATTTTTCAAATAAACTGGTCTCCGGGAAGCCTACATTTTTACAGCAATTCCATAAATTCACTGGCATTAAAATTGCCACGCTGATGGGGGGAGATATAAGAAGGTTCGGGACTTTTACCGGTGTATTCGTTCCCACGGTCCTCTCAATATTCGGTGTCATCCTGTTCCTGCGCTCCGGATGGGTGGTCGGTCATGCAGGACTGCTCCACGCGATCATCATACTCCTCGTATCCGAACTCATAACTATAATAACCGCCCTATCCATCTCCTCTATCTCCACCAATATGAAAGTGGGGGTCGGCGGTGTGTACTATCTCATCTCGAGGAGTCTGGGAGTGGAAGCCGGAGGGGCCATAGGTATCCCCCTCTATCTATCGCAGGCAATTTCCGTGGCCTTCTATGTCCTGGGATTCACGGAATCCATAATGTGGCTCTTTCCCGGAATTAAGGAGATGCACCTTGCCCTCATCGTTCTCACCATATTCACCGTGGTGGCGTATGTGGGGGCGGACCTCGCCGTAAAGCTCCAGGTCTCCATATTCATTCTCCTGATACTGTCCATCCTGTCTTTCCTGATCCCCGGCCCATTTCTTCCCCTGGCGGAGAACCTGAAACCCCACTATACTCCGCAGGTGGATTTCTGGCATGTGTTCGCCGTATTCTTCCCCGCCGTAACGGGAATAACAGCCGGAATCAGCATGTCGGGAGAGCTAAGGGACCCGGCGAAGAACATTCCAAAGGGAACCCTTCTTGCAATCGGATTCACCGCACTGGTGTATCTGCTCGTATTCGTCAAGGTATCCGCCATCGCTCCCCACGAGGAGCTGGTATCCAACATGCTCATCCTCATGGAAAAATCCCCCTTCCCATACCTCGTATATGCGGGAATATGGTCGGCAACCCTCTCCTCCGCCCTCACCTTCATCGTGGGAGCTCCCAGAACCCTCCAGGCCCTTGCGAAGGACGGCGTGGTTCCCCGGATACTGGCCCATCCGCTGGGCTCCAGGAAAGATGAGCCCAGGCTGGGCGTAATAATAACATACCTCATCGCGTCCGTCTTCGTCTCGATGGGCACCCTGAACACTGTTGCCACCATAATAACCATGTTCTTTCTCCTGACCTACGCCGCCATCAACTTTTCCGCAGGAATATCCAGTCTGGCCGGAAAGCCCTTCTATATACCGGAATTCAGAGTCCATCACTTTGTTTCCCTCACCGGGGCAGTCGCCACTTTCTGGATCATGCATGTCATCAGCCCCGTGGCCGCACCCATATCCCTGGCCATAATAGTGGCCATCTATCTATGGCTGGAACGGAAGAGCATAGAGCAGACATGGGGGGATATGAGAAACGGGATATGGTTTTCCCTGGCAAGATTTGCCCTTCTGAGGCTGGAAGGGGCCCGGGATTCGGACCGATTCTGGAGACCCAATATAATGGTTTTCTCGGGCAATCCGGACAACAGACACTACCTTATAGAGATGGCCAGCTGGCTTGGAAAGGGGGAGGGAATAGTAACTCTGTTCAATGTGCTGGAAGGACAACCCCGGCAGTTGATAGGAACCAGGGAAGAAGTTTACAGGAATCTGAAAGAATTTATCAGGCAGAAAGGCATAGGGGCATTCGCCGAGGTGGAAATAGTGAAGTCCTTCGATGAAGCCCTTCCTGTAATAGCACAGGCCCACGGATTGGGGAAACTCTCTTCCAATACGGCCCTGTTTGGATTCCCATCGAAGGGAGAAAGGGCCCGCCGGATAATGGAGATAATCGATGAGCTGTGCATCCTGAAGAAGGATTCGATGATACTGAAGTACGACCCGGCCTCAGGATACGGGGACTTCTCCTCCATCGTGATATGGGCAGGGAAGAGCAGGAATACCGAATTGATGCTGTTCCTATCCCGGATACTCCTGCTGAATTTCGACTGGCAGGAAAGCAGGATAACGGTGCTCGTCTCCTCTCCGGATGATGAAGAAGCCGAAGAATCCAGAAGGAAGCTGACGGAAACGGCCCTGTCCCTGAAGGTCCCGGCCAGCATCAGAACCATCATCTCCCCGGCAGACCCTCCGGCGGATATCCTCCGGGAATACGCAGGCGGTGCATCCCTCATACTCTTTCCACTCGAATGCGATGTAGAGACCATCTTCGACATCGCAGAGCTGAACAGGAGCATCCTGTTCGTCAGGAGCTGTAGCGATAAGGAACTGAAGATACAGTAGCCCTATACTTTTCACATGCGCAGGTACACCATAGCGGATACAACGGTGGAGCTGTACGAATATGTATTTCCCCAGTACATTAATCCGGCCAACACCATGTTCGGTGGAAAGATGCTATTCCTCATCAGTCAGGCGGGGAGCCTGTCTGCCAACAAGGTGGCTCAGGGACCGGTGGTCATGGGTTCACTGGACAGCGTGGACTTTATAGAACCCGTCAGAGAAGGGGATATCCTTATCTTCAGGAGCCGGGTGCAGTACATATCCCGAACCTCCATGGAAGTGGGCGTCACGGTATGGAAGCAGAATCCTGCGGAGCAGGAAAAGAGGGTCGTTACGGTCGCCCATATGGCCTTCGTGGCCATAGATGCAGAGGGCAGACCCCGTCCCATCGACGCTGTTATAACCCCCGCCGATGAGATGGAGGAGAGGATATACAGATGGGGAAAGATGCGCAGAGAGCAGAGGCTGAAGAAGATAGGAGACAGAAAGGAGCAGAGGAAGGATGTGGATGTGGGAAAGGTCCCCACATATCACCTGTATTCGGCCAAAATCGTATTTCCAGCAGAGGCCTTCTTCTCCAGCATAATGTTCGCCGGATACCTGTTCGAGAAGATAGATGAGCTGGCAGCAATCCTGGCCCGCAGGTATGCCGGGGCTCCCGTGGTTACTGCATCGATAGACGATGTAATCTTCTACTCCCCCCTGAAGGTGGGGGATGTGGCCCACTTCTACCTGGGCATAAACCATGTGGGAAGAAAATCCATGGAAATAGGGGTAAAGGTCCTGCGGGAGGAAAAGTACACCGGACAGTTAGAAAAAGTGAGTTCCTCGTACATCTCCATGGTATCCACACAGCCCCTCATCCCCTTCAACCCCTGGCAACCGCACGAAAAGAGGAGATGGCACGAGGCAGAAGAGAGAAAGAAGCACAGAATCGAAAGGGCCCGCAAGTTCCGCGAATGCATCCAGAAGAATGTCGAAGAGCCGATATGTGATTGAAAAGAAAGACCTTAAGGTAATTTTGAACAGTGTGGAATCGCCTGTCGAAAAATTTCATAAGATTTTCACAGCCATTATCATAAATCCATGAGTTCCGGCATTCGATTTAGAAAAACTGGAAAACCCTAAAATTTCACCGTGAAGAAGAGCTTTCTCATCGGAG
>Ga0256833_1001038_pt1 | contig 20964 bp, 19 predicted proteins | sample 356284metaG_FD_190535 | JGI IMG/M metagenome (GOLD analysis project Ga0256833, IMG submission 190535) | Hydrothermal vent microbial communities from Mid Atlantic Ridge, Atlantic Ocean - 356-284 | ecosystem: Environmental > Aquatic > Marine > Hydrothermal vents | place: Atlantic Ocean: Mid... | reverse complement strand
CTTCTTCAGGGCAGCTGCCTGAACCGCGGGGTCTAGGAGCGCGTTCGTTAAGTAGGCAGCCATGCTACCGATCACTAGGGTTGATAGGAAGCCCTCCGTCAGCATGCCTCCGTAACCTATGAGGAGGCCGTGAACCTCCTTATCCAGTTGCTTGGAACTCGTGCCGGAACCCACTAAGGAGTGGAACCCTGAGAGCGCTCCACACGCAATTACTAAGGGGATCGTCGGCCAGAAGGGCGAGGGCTTACCGCCTACGACGTTGGCTGTGAATGATGTGAAGGCCGGTACGTCCATGGCTCCCTGCCCTTGAATCGCCAACCAGATTAGGGCGCCACCACCTATTGCCAGGCTCGCCCACAGTATGTAGGCGTTCAGGTAGTCCCTAGGCTGAAGCAGCACCCAAACAGGTAGCGACGCCGCTATTATGATGTAGATCAGCAGGATTATCAACCAGTTATGCATGCTCGTCATGAAGGATATGCTCTTGAAGTAGCTGGCGTTAATTGTTGCATACCAGATAGTCAGGAATATCAGGATAACGCCTATCACGGTACCTATCTTAAATCCATGCGCCACCCTATAGAGTATTGGACCTACAATCACTGCGATACCTATAAACACCATTGAGGCAAAGCCTGCTGCCGGCACCCCAGAGAACAGGGCTGAGATGACGAAGCCGAAGGCAGCAATCACTAGCATTAGCGCGAACCATATGTAGGCGTTGAATACGTAGAACGCCCTCCTACTCATTAACCGCCCACACACCCACCCAATGCTCTTGCCGTCATACCTCACTGAAACCATTAGGGATAGGTAGTCATGCACTACTCCAATGAAGACGTTACCGAACCATATCCAGAGGAGGCAGGGTAGCCAGCCCCAGCCTAAAGCGATGGCGGGACCCACTATAGGTCCGGCACCGGCAATGCTGGCGAAGTGATGGCCGTACAGCACCACCTTATTGGCTGGGACGTAGTCGACGCCATCGTAGAACTTGTGTGCCGGTGTCTCCCTCTTCACATCAGCCTTAACAACTTTCTTCTCGAGGTACTTACCGTGCGTGAAGTAGAATACCGCGTAGATTATTAAGGCAATTACTATCGCTGCTCCCGCCAAGAACCCCATGGAAACACCTCAAATAATGATGAGGGAGGTAAATAAAATAAATCTTACTACACCCAGTAGTGAGGAGGTATACTGTTCTGTATCCCTAAATAATTTAACAAATAATAATTAATTTCAGCTGATTCAAAGAATCATTAGAACTTACTGCAACGTATTCATATCACTAATCACTAATATAAGCCGAACCATTACTTATGCTACGCATTACCTCTTAGCCCAATCAACTTGCTGAGGAATGCCCCTATTTCCATGGGTGCCGTCTCCCTGCCCTGAGGCGACGCTAGCGGTACGTCCATTGCCTCATCGTACTTAGCTATGTTTGCGAAGCTTGAGGTCACCTCCCAAGAGTAACGTGGCGTGCCTGATAGGTACGCTCTCAGCTTACCGCCTTTGAATACCAGCGCTTTCCCTGGAGCAACTATGATTAGGGCGTCAACGATGTTTTCGAGGCCGGCTACGGGGGTTAGCGCGTTGTTGAATGACTCTATGATTAGTACGTCGGAGCGATCCCTCAGGGCCATCGTCGTGGCTAGTATGTGCGTACCTACCTCCGGTGACATTAACTTGGTGATTAGCCAATCCGCACTAACTTTCGTTGAGGGGCGCATAATGCTGAGTAATGGCTTTAGTGAGGTTCTAAGGGTTGGCGGCAACCTCCTCACCGCGTCCGGAACCACGTAATATGTTCTACCATATATTGAGAGTCTTGCGAGGATCACTTGATTTTGGAGGCTCTCAGCAACGCTCAAGTAGGCTGAGGCTGAGGGGAGGGAGGTGGGGTCTGGTGGGGCGGTTAGGATGTCGACCGGGTTCTGCATGTCTGGGTTGCTTATTAAGCCCTCCCTCATGTACTTAACGACATCCCCGCCCACCAGCACTCCTAGCTTCATGGATTCTGCTAAGGACCAAGGCTGGTACCACGCATTATGCGCAGCGACAGGCTTCATCACCGTGACCTTCAACCCCTCGTCACGTAGGGCCCTAGACAGCATTAACGTGAACGTCGTCTTTCCCGCATCATGGGGGAGTAAGCCGCTGACCAGCAACGTGACCCCGCCCACCGCCCCCACCTCACTAATTTCTAGGTATTGGGCCAGAAAACGTTTTGATTAGGTGGCGATATGTTAGGGTGCGTAGGTTTTGAGAGGTAAGGGAAACTAAGTTAGTGTTCCAATACTTTAATCGTGTCAGTCACTCTCGTCGACTCCTCAATCACATGGTGAGGGGGTCAGTCACCGCGGCGGGTATCCTTGGGGGTATTGTTGCTGTGGTTGAGGGTATGGGGGAGCGACGTATCCTTGAGTGGGGATTACGTGAACCCTAACTCTTAGGAAGTTCAGTACTGCCGCACCGACCAGAAGCATTATGCCTAGGAAAATCATTGCCCCACCGCCGACGGTTGCCGGCGCGGTCGATGCGTACGTTGAGGCGCCTAGCCCGAGACCCGTTAACCCTCCCGCAAGGATCAGCGCGCCTAGCCCGAAGGCCCCTATCGCCGCCAGCACGGTCATTATGAGTCCTAATGTTATAAGTATTGACTTACTTTTCCTTAACTCCAGGTACTGGCCTGTAGCAGCGACTATTACTGCGCGGTCTGCCGGCATGTCCAGCTTCGTCCTTAGGAAGTTGAGTACTGCCGCGTAGATTAGTGACGTTATGAGGCCGGAGACCCCAGCCGCTACTAGCTGTGCTCCGCCTGACTGCGCACTCATTGCGCCAAACCCGATGATGCCTAGGGAGCCCACTGCCGCCAGTATCGCTAGTGCTAACGCTAGTGTGAGCCACACGCTAGATTTCTTCCTTACCTCAACAACGCCGTAGGGTCCTCGGAATACTGCGTAGTCTACGTTCATGTCCCCCTTCTTCCGTAGGTGATTTAGTATGAAGACGTAAAGCAACATGATAAGGGCTCCGCCAACCGCTGCCCCGGCTAGCTCCAAGCTTTGCTGAGCGGCCATGGCGGCCATGCCGAGCATGCCTATGACGCCCAGCACCGCGAACGCCATCGCGATGGTGATTATTATTGAGCGTTTCTCCGAAAGTATCACCTGCCTTCCGGAGGCGTCTATCACTACGTAGTCTGTCAAACGTTTTAACCTCGTACAGTTATACAGTAATTCAGCTTTTAAATCTTACTAGTTCAACATGAAAACAATTTAGTCCCTGAACTCCTTAAGGAACTCGAAGGCCACCAACGAGTAGAGCGCTGTGCCTAACCAAAGCACGTCCTCGTCGACGTCGAACCTTGGGTGATGGTGGGGGTGAACTATGCCTTTAGCTTCGTTCCTCACGCCAAGTATTGCGAAGGCGGCAGGCGCTTTCTTGCAGTAGAACGCGAAGTCCTCAGCACCCATGGCTTGCTCAGCCTCAACCACCTTCGTCAGCTCGCTGGCAACCCTCTTAACGACACTCACTGCCCTAGCGTCATTCACTGTGGGGGGCACATACCCTTCCGCCAGCTCGAAGGTTCCCGCACACCCCCACGCCTCGGGATAGTGCTTAACTATAGCCTTAATCCTGTCTATTATTTTATTCCTCAGACCCTCATCAAACGTTCTGATAGTGCCGGCAAGCACTACCTCCTCGGGGATCACGTTAAACGTGGTTCCTCCCTTAACCATCGTCACGCTTATCACCGCTGGCTGGAGGGCCGGCACCTCCCTAGACACTATCCTGTGCAGGGCGTTAACCACGTCACTTGCTGGGGGTATCGGGTCGATCGCCTCATGGGGTATGGCGCCGTGGCCGCCCTTACCCCTTATCCTTATCGTGAAGGCATCGGCACCCGCAAGCATGGGTCCCTCCCTAACACCGACAACGCCCGCAGGTAAGGCTGACCAGACATGTATGCCGAAAAATGCCTTAACGTCGTCCAGCACGCCTGACTCCACCATGGCCTTAGCGCCTAACCCGCCCTCCTCGGCTGGCTGGAATATGAGCTTCACCGTACCTGCTAATTTATCGCGGTACTTAGCCAGTACCTTAGCTGCCCCTAAAAGCATGGCTGTGTGGGCGTCGTGCCCGCAGGCATGCATCTTCCCCGGCACCCTGGACCTGTAGGGTACGTTGTTCTCCTCCTGTATTGGGAGGGCATCCATGTCCGCCCTGAGCGCTACGACGGGGCCCTCCCCACCCTTAATGATACCGATAACGCCTGTCTCCGCCACCCTGACGACCTCCATGCCCAAGGATCTGAGCTCTGACTCAACTATGGAGGAGGTTCTGCGCTCCTCCCACTTAAGCTCCGGGTACATGTGGAAGTCGCGCCTCATCCTCATAACGTATTCGGCTAGGTTACGGGAAGCCTCAATAATTTCCCCCTTCAAACTCAAGGCCAAAGCACCCCATTTCTTAGGGGGTGGCTAAGCATTTTAACTTACCTAGCCGGGAAACGACCCGGTTAAGGGTGGCGACAATGCCGGGGAGAATTAAGCTCGTCGCGCTTGACCTCGACGGGACTCTTTGGGACTGCGAGGACGTATCCCTACTTACCCCGCCTTTTCGAAGCATTGGTGAGGGAGTCGCTGCGGACTCGGAAGGCAGGTTAGTTAGGGTTAGGGAAGGTGTGAAGGAGTTCCTGAAGTGGTGCAGGTCTAAGGGCTTACTCCTCGCAACCCTCAGCTGGAACGACCCGGCTAAGGCGCTAGCAGCCCTTAAAGCGCTCGACCTAGACAAGTACTTCCATTACCACGCCATAGAGTACCACCCTAGAAAGCATGAGATGCTCGCGAAACTCCTTACGAAGCTACGTGGGGAAGGCATGGACATCCGGCCTGAGGAGGTGATCTACGTTGATGACCGCAATCTCCACCTTAAGGACATTAGGGAGCGTGTCGGGGCGGTCAGGTTCGTACGCTTCGGTAGGGATGTGAAGGACTTCCGCAAATTACGCGACCTCCTAGAAGAATTGATGGCGCCGGCGAAAAACATGAATAGCTCCAAGTCGAGGTAGTGTTGGCCGGATGAGGTGTACGCCAGCGCCTGAGGGGCTGCCGTCCGATAGGCGCGTGAGGACGCCAGACCCCACTGACGGCGATCACCTCTAATCCCGCCACTCGCTAACGGTGTTAACCCAGTATAATTTAGTCGTGATTAACATGAAACTCTCCTTATCGGGAAATCATGGGTGGGAGGTTAAGACGAAGTGTTAACGTATCTACATATATACGTGAATTTTAAGTTAATTTAATTCTGGACGCCTCTTCCTTGAAGCACGGTATATGACGCTTCAAAAAAGAGTTAATGGTGTTGGGAATGGCCTCAGCAAGCACAACCTATGGTTGGGGAGGCAACATATTAATAATTGACTTAAGCAGGGAGAAAGTAATTAAGAAGCAGCTTGACCTGACCATCGCTAGGATGTACTTAGGTGGTAGGGGGCTTAACTCCTACACGCTATTCAAGCTGGTGAAGCCTAAGATAGACCCGCTGAGCCCGGACAACGTGCTTTGCTTGGCTAACGGGGTGTTAGCGGGCACCGGCTTACCGATGACCAGCAGGCTACACGTCAGCGCCCTCTCACCGCTCTCGGGCATCCTCGGCGACGGTAATGCGGGCGGCGAGTTCTCCGCCACGCTGAAGCATGCTGGCTACGACCAGATCGTCATTACCGGTAGGGCGAGCAAACCCAAGTACGTGTGGATCGAGGATGATCACGTAGAGATTAGGGACGCGTCAGACATCTGGGGCATGACGACGAGTGAGATGACCGACTGGTTGAGGGACGTGCACGGTGACGACGTAAGCGTCGCTGGGATAGGGCCGGCCGGAGAGCACCTAGTGAGGTTCGCCTCCACAATAGTTGATAAGTACCACTCAGCCGCTAGAGGCACCGGCGCTGTGTGGGGCTCCAAGAACCTCAAAGCAATAGCTGTTAGGGGGACTAAGGGTGTCGAGGTAGCTGATCCAGAGAGGTTTTACGAGTTAGCTAAGGAGGATGAGGAGTACTTCAAGAATAGTGAATTCATTAAGAAGGTCTACTCAACCATCGGAACCCATTACGGCCTCCTCAACTGGTACCCGGGATGGAAGTACTTCGAAAAGTACCTAGGGCCTGAGGAACTCCCCAAGGGTGTTAGGCCGGAGGACCTAGCCAAATACGAGGTCGGGAGGACACAGTGCTTCAGCTGCCCAGTTGCATGTAAGGACGTCTACAAGCTACCCAGCACAGGCGAGTTCGGAACCTCCAGTGAGTTCGAGTCAATATACGCGTTAGGGTGCAATAACTGCATCACCGACACGGAAGCCATCCTAAGGATGGAGCACTTAGCCGATGAATACGGAATGGACGTCATAACGCTCGGCGACACGTTAGCCATGGCTAGGTTCCTTTACGAGAAGGGAATCATAACGGAGGAGGACACGGGAGGGATCCCGCTGAAGTGGGGTGACGCGGAAGGGCAGATCGAGCTAATCCGCATGATAGCGTACAGGGAGGGCTTCGGCAATAAGTTAGCTGAGGGCTACAGGAACTTCGCTAAGCTAATTGGTGAGGAGGCCCTCAAGTACTGCTACGACGTGAAGGGCTTAAGCAGGGGTTGGTACCACGTCGACTTCATGAACGGCGTATTCACGCTGGCACACGCCACCTCAACGAGGGGTGCTGACCACTTAAGGGGTAGGTCATGGGCTTACTGGGAGAACGACAGGAACATGGATCCCGAGCTACCCCTGAAGCTACTTGAGAACGGATTGCCTGACTACAGGAAGGATCCCGTAGGGGCGTTAATAGTTAGCGAGCGTGCATGCGTCCTCGCCGACTCCCTCGGTAGGTGTAAGGGCTCCATTAACTCCTGGCCGCAGGCAGTCCCGCTGGTGTGGAAGTACCCGCTATTCAAGGGAGCCGCGATGCTCGTGACAGCCGCGACCGGCGTTAAGTTCACTGAGGAAGACCTAATCAACGTGGCTGATAGGGTCTACTTAACGGAGATGGCGTTCAACGTGAAGCAGGGCATTAAGAAGAAGCACTACGCCGTGCCGTTCCCGCCGGAGATCATTAACACGCCGAAGGTGCAGGAGGAGTTAAGGAGGCACTGGCAGATGGTCGACGAGTACTTAAGAAGGAGGGGGTGCGACGTGGAGACCGCGTACCCGAGGAGGGAGACCCTCGAGAAGCTCGGCATAGGGTTCGTGGCCGATGAAATTGAGGGTAAGGACTTCCCCGAGTGGGACGGGCCGCCTCTATGGCCCCTAGACAAATACCCGAGCGGGAGGTGATAATGGATGACCCAGAGGTACGTCCTCGCGGTTAACTACGAGAACTGCACTGGCTGCCACCTATGTGAGCTGGCGTGCTCCTTCACGCACCATAAGGTCTTCAACCCATACCTGGCGAGGATCACGGTGATCACTAAGCCTGAGGTGCAGACCTCCATACCCCTATACTGCCTGCAGTGCCAGGACGCCGCATGCGCGCGCGTCTGCCCCGCCAACGCAATATACTTCGATGAGGGTGTAGGTGCTTACCTAATAGATTATGGGAAGTGCATTGGTTGCAGGGAGTGTGCTTATGCATGCCCGTTCGGCGCAATAAACTTTGACAGTGACGGTAGGCCGATAAAGTGTGACTTATGTGGGGGCGACCCGGAGTGCGTTAAGGTATGCCCGCATGAAGCAATACTGTACGGGCCAGAGAACATCGTGTTGAGGAAGATTAAGAGGTCTAAGGCTGCGGGCGTGGTTTACGAAATCTACGGAAGGAAAGCGACTGAGCCCAGGGGGGATGAGGTAGAGAAGGCTGAGGAGGCCGTTAGGACAATATACAGGATATGGGAGGAGCGCAAGAAGCTTAACATCTAACGTTTTTCTCTCCCAACCAAGACTAAGGCTGAGGAAAAGCATCTAGGTGGGTGTTTGGGAGGCGTTCCTCCCTTGCAGACCGTAACCCACGCACCACCGCGTTGTTTAAGACAGGATCAATTACTGCTGGAGCGTGCTGAACGGTGAAGTACCTACTCCACGTGATCCCCGAGAAATGCGATGGGTGCATGGAATGCGTTTACGCATGCTCCATCGCGAAGCACGGAGTGCCCGACCCGCTTAAAGCGTTAATCAAGGTCGAGCACGTTACTAACGAGTGGGACGTCATTGTCTGCAGGCACTGCAACCCGGCACCATGCATAGAAGTGTGCGAGTTCAACGCGTTAGGAATCGATGAATCAACAGGTGCTGTAGTACTCAACCGCGAGCTATGCACCACATGCAAGGCATGCATGTCCGTCTGCCCCTTCGAGGGGGTGTGGGAGGGATGCGGCGGCACCACACTTAAGTGTGACTTATGCGGGGGTGACCCAGCATGCGTGAGGGCCTGCAGAAGGGGAGCCCTCGTACTGGGTAAGGCCCCAGACAGGGGAGGGAGCCTACGTAAGGCGCCCGTGAGTGAGTTACTGCGGATCAAGGGCCTTAGGTGACCATCGTGCCGGCAAGGCATGGCTACGGAGGGCTCCGCGGCGTGTCCGCGCTTAACTTCCTTAAGAGACGTAGGCGTGAGGGAATTGAGGGTGGCGGAGAGAGGGAAGATGGGGTTAAGGAGGTGGTTAGTGGGCGCGCTGAGGGCGTGGGGAACGTGCTCATCGTGGGTGGCGGAATAGGCGGTGCCTACACCGCGCTTAACCTCATTAAGGAGGGGGTGGATCCCCGCGAAATTACCGTGGTTGCTGATGAGTGGCCCCCGTACTCAAGGCATAGGCTGCCGGAAGCGCTTAAGTGTGGGTGCTTAGGAGGGCTTGAGTTAGGTGTTGCTGAGGAGCTCATGGATGCGGGGGTTAACGTGGTTAGCCCGGCACGGGTAGTGAGCATTGACCCTGCCTCGAGGGAGGTGACGGTTCAGCGTGTCGGTGAGGGTGAGGAGGAGGTGAGCTACGATCACTTAGTGGTCGCTACCGGAGGCAAGCCATTCATGCCCCCGATCCCGGGCATTGGGTTGAGGGGCGTGACAACCTTCTACGGGTTGGGGGACGTTAAGAGGCTCCTCTCCTTGAGGGTAGGGGATCGTGCCGTAGTTGTTGGTGGGGGCTTAGTAGGTGTTGCCGCAGCAATATCGCTTAGGAGGAGGGGGTTGCGGGTCGCGCTAGTCGAGCTAAAGAACTCGCTCCTCCCTCAAGTAATTGACCCTCCCCTCTCCGAGCCGTTGAGGAAGTACCTCACAGGCGTTGAAGGGATTAAGTTGTTCCTGGGCTCAAGGGTGAAGAGGCTGCTCGGGTCTGAACGCGTAACGGCCGTGCTCACGGACTCAGGGGTGATTAGCGCGGACGCCGTAGTATTCGCTACGGGGGTTAGGCCTAACTCAGAATTACTTCTTAGGGCCGGGGCCAGCAACGTGGGAGGGGCGGTCACTGTTGATGGGTGGGGCAGGACGTCGTTAGCCAATACTTACGCGTTAGGGGACTGCGCCCTAAGCAAGGACTACATCACCGGGAAGGTAACTTACAGGCCGCTGGGCTTCGTTGCAGCTCATTACGCCAGGTACGTGGCTAAGTCAATCGCCGGCAAGGCCTCAGGCCAAGGCACCGCGGGGGTAGTCCCAACGATTTACGAGAGGTTTGGGGAGATCAGGATCTACAGGTTAGGGCTGAGCGGGTCTGAAGCCCACGCGTTAGGCTTAGCCGATGCTGAGGTGAGGGTAACCCGGCATGGGAACGGGGTTTGGGAGGCTGAAGTCGTTGCTGATGGCCTCATCGTTGGGTGGGAATCCGTAGTGATAGGTCATAAACATGTAATCCCGACGGTTACCTACTTAAGCGAGTTGCGGGGACGGAGAACACCTTAATGTTTGGGGGCCGAGGGTTCATGTGAGTCACGCTTCGTCCGGTTCAGCGCCTCGTCAGGGCTACACTTAACCGATACCTTAGAGCCCGCCCCCACGGAACGAGTCGTCATCCGACTAACGTCTGACGACCCATCAAGTTAAACACTCACCCCTAACCTCCTGCTGCGCTTGTTAGGTTTTTCACCCACTCCCTGTACTCGTTAGGCGTCACTAATGATAACACCTCCGGTAACTTGACGTAGGTCTCCCTACCCACTTTCTCCTTTATCGCGTCATACTTTGATAGTAGCCTCAACCAGTCATCCCTGTCGTTCGAGATTACTACTTGGATGCTGTTGAGGAGCATCACCGCCGCATGCACGGAGTCATACCTTACATTGGTCAGCTCATTAATTATGGATGCTAGATGAATTACATCCTCGCTCAACTCATGAATAACTACGTGCCGAGAGGACAGGTAGAGCTCAACCGCTTTACGAGCAAGTGAAGGGTCTATCCTGGATAGTGATCCAAGTAGTTCTATCGCCACCATGTGTGATCCATGAGCTTCATAAAGTCCACGCCCAATATCTCGAATTATATTCGAACACACCTCCCCATAGACAGGGTGATGTAGGATAGCATATACGTAAATGTTCGTGTCTATATATGCCTTAATCCTCGCTCCAGGACTCCTCAACAAGCCTCACCGCATCAATATCCACGGACTCACTCACTAGCTTGAGCATCTCCTCTATCGCATCGCTTCGCCGCCTCACAACTGGCTTAATAACTATGCAATCCCCTTCAATCCTGATGAGTACCTTATCCCCTACGTGAATCCCTAACCTCTCCCTGATCTTCTTAGGAATCGTTACTTGATATTTTCGAGTGACCTTAACTACGGCTGACATACTAGGTTTCCCTTGAGTACTACGTACTACGTACTTTTATCTCTTACATCCTGAAACATCACCACGTCCTAGGGTGTGGGACTTGCTTTGGCCAGTCCCGGCAACCTGTGGGCTGAAGTGCTTGGGGCAGTAAGTCGCGTCAGCCGCGACTTAATCCTTAAACGCGTGGCCCGGCACCCTTAATGAAAAATTTACTTCTTGACTGAGCCCCCGGCATTGCCGGTGCTTTAGGAACGCTTAGACTCAATGTGAAGTTGCTGGCCTGAATTCACGCACGCTCTACCCTGATCTTTGACCCGCCCCTTACTTTTGAGAATACTGATGGGTCACCAACTACTCTCCCAACAACGTTGACGGGGCTGGCCGGCCTTATCTCGTCTGGCGACCTGCTGGCTGGTGTGGGGCCCCAGAAGATGCATAGGGCGTTGCCGGGGGGCCAGTAAGCCACGGTGCCCTTCTCAACGGTTTCGCGGGCGTTCTCCTCACCGACGTCCACGGGTGTGTCGAAGTACACCTCATCGCCCCACCTGTACGCTACGGACTCGATGGGTAGCGCGTTCACCAAGGCCCTAAACGTTCGGGGCGAGAACTTATCCGTTAGGACCGCGTCAACACACCCAGTGACATCTGTGCATATCTTGACGCGAACCTCCATGACTTTTAGGCACCTCAACTAGTACTTCAGGCGGAGATTAATTACGTTACTCAAGCCACACAACAATAAACGATCTTACGTGTTCCCCACACCACCTCATCATTAGGTCGAGTCACGCGTAAGAGGAGCTCTCCACATACTTGTGGATCACTCCTCCCTTCATCACTTCTTAAACGGAACGACCCAGCCTTGATTGGTGGTGGTAACTTGCGGCACGCCGTGGAGTTAAGGGACGTGGTTAAGTCATTCGGGAGGAACCAAGCGCTGAGGGGGGTGTCCTTCAGGGTTCCTAAGGGCTGCATTGCCGGCTTGGTCGGGCCTAACGGTGCCGGCAAAACAACTACTTTAAGGGTAATTGTGGGGGCGCTTGCACGGGACTACGGGAGCGTTGAGGTGCTCGGCACAGATCCCTGGGTTAACCCTAGGTACGTTAGGTCGGTCACGGGGTACTTGCCTGAGGTGCCGAGACTGCCTTCAGTGAGGGTAGCCCACCTCCTAGGCCATGTTGCCAGGCTTAAGGGCGTTAAGGAAGTACGTAAGGAGATAATTAGGGTTGCTAGGCTCACTAAGATCACCCAAGTACTTGACTCTACAGCCTCAAGACTATCGACTGGGTGGAGACAGAGGGTTGCGTTGGCGGTGGCCTTACTAGGGAATGTTGAGCTCCTAGTGCTTGATGAACCGGCGTCGAACGTGGATCCTGAGGGTAGGGAGGAGTTCTATAACTTACTTAAGGTGCTGAGGGATGATCAGGGAGTTACTGCGCTCGTCTCAACCCACATACTTGCTGAGGCACAGAAGTACGCTGACTACCTAGTAATAATTAATTCAGGGGTCATTGTTGCTGAGGGAAGCACCGCTGACCTAGTGAGCATCGCCGGGAGTAGGGTTAAGCTGGTGTTTAAGGGAAGGAGTGAGACCCTCCTACGCGAAGCCGCTAAGGACGCGGTAATGCTTAGGGGCGTCATAAGCATCGAGGTGGAGGGCAATACCCTGAAGGTAACTGCGGAGTACGGTGTACAGGAGAAGGTCAGGGAGGTGGTTGAGGGACGGGGCCTCACCCTGGTGGAGGCTTTAGCGGGCGACCTAACGGATCTTTACAGGAGGCTCATTCATGGGAAGGGAGGGTGAGGTGGGGGAGGTGAGTGTGCGCAGGATCGTGTACGCCGCTGAGGCCCTAGTGGAGGTTAACATGCATGCCTACGTGCTGGCTACCGTCATCCTTGGTGCGGTTGTGTTCGGGCTGACATTTATGAACACAGCGCGTGTTGGTTTAGGAGATTTGATTAACCCGCTTTGGGGTTTGGAGGCCTTAAACACGTTCTATGACGCCGATAGAAACAGCAGTTCAGGTGTCTTAGTGGCGCTCACCATGCTACCCGCGTTAATCGCCCTGACATGCATGGGTGCGAAATCCAAGACCTTAATAATAGTTAATGCCCCCCTATCCAGGGCCGACGTGTTGGCGACCTCATACCTCATAGCGCTGACGTTGACAGCCGGGATCGCGGCGTACACCGCGACTTACTGGGGCGTGGTTAAGTACCTGCTCCTAATATGCAGGAACGTTGACCCACTAACGTTTGCCCTGGGAGCTACCGCCATCGTAACCGCTTTCACGCTACCGACGATGTTGGAGGGGGTAGCGATATCCTCACTCATAGCGGCTAGGATGAAGTACGGTATGTTCGAGGCCTTCGCTGTGTTCATAGCCTTGCTAGTAACCCTCCCGGTGGTTTGGGGGCTGTGCTCTTGGGTTGGTTCCGAGGTGCTACACATTACCGCCGTAACCGAGTACGTGATGGCCGCCATAGTCCCGGGGGAGGGCTTCGCCAGGCTAGTGGCGGTCGCGCTAGGTGTGCCTGGGGCGGCGATTAACGGCGTGAATTACTCAATTGTGGCCGCCATATCCTCAGCCTCACTAGCGACCCTGACGCTGGTGGGGGTCACCTCATTCATTAGGTCAGCGGAGGTGAGGGAGGCGTGAGGTTCTTGACGTTAATAGCCCTAATTGCGATTACTTCAAGCCTAGTGCTCACAACCATCGCGATGGTGCCGCAGTACGTGTACGGAACTTACCCCTACCTGCTCTCAGGGCCGATCACCGGCGTTACGGTGGAATACGGTGATGTTGAGCTGAAGCAGTTAATGCCGCCGATGACGCTCCTGGCTGCTAGGGTTGCTGAGCTCACCGAAATGACTAGTCAAGCAAGTAATGCTAGCACCGAGGGTATTGATGAGGAAAACTACGCGGGGGCGTTAAGGACGTGCAGGTTAAGTATCGTAGTTACGGCGGAGATCGAGGTAAAGGGGGCGCCAAGAAACGGCTTCGTCAGTGTTGATGGCTACGTCGCGGTCGGGGATCGGAGGAAGGGCTTCCACATAGTGACGCCAGGCCTGAGCGCCGCGTACGTGTCACTCGCTAACGTGTCCTGCACGGATGAGTTAAGGGTGGTCATCACGAATGTTAAGGCAAGCCATGACGCCTCCTTAGAGGGTTTAGGCCTATCGTATACGGTCTACGTATCCGTCGAGAGTGCCGTGAGAGGGGCGAGCATTGCTTACCCGCTCGTAGCCCAGGACGCGCTGGTCGTGGCGGCGCTGGCGTTGCTGGGGGCGACGTACTCGAGGTGCCGCAAATACTTTTCATAGGTACGGCGTGCTTAACCGACCCCGTCTTTTTAACCGGGTTCACAATGGATTAACATGTGAGACCCGCCTTAACTATACGAGGTTGCGTGATGGTTCTGGTGAGATCATGACCGTGGGTAGCGGGGAGGTCTTTGAGGACGTGGTTGATGAGATACTGACTGCCCTGGCGAACCCCACTAGAAGGGCAGTAGTTAGGGCCCTCGCCGAGGGAAGCACCATGACCTTCGCAGAGCTCATGAAGGTATGTAGCGTTAGGGATTCAAGTACGATGAAGCACCACCTAACTAAGTTGGGGAGGCTTATTAGGAAATGCGAAGACGGTTCCTACGCCTTAACGCCGGTTGGTTACGAGGCTTTAAGGTTGCTTGAGCAGCTTGAGGACTCGCTGAGTAGGCTATTACCCTTAAGTAGTAGTCCCAGACCCTTAATAGTTATTAAGCCGAGTAAGAGGCACCTAACCTTAACCGCCGCCGCATCAGCAGTTGCTGCACTAGTGACTGGCACCCTTCTTAATCCTTACCTAGCCCTGATCCCCGCACTCGTGCTTGGCGCCATCACTATTTACTCCCTACTCTCCGGCTCCAGAACAGTCCTAGTGGGCAGGAACTCCATCATCGAGGTGCGCTCAACCATCCTAGGTAGGAGCGAGCGGAGAGTAATCGGTAGGGTCGTGGGCGTCGAGGTAAACCATGGAAGCGTTCTGGAAGCCTTGGGCCTAACTAAGCTCACCATAATACTGAGTGCGGCGGGGGGCATGAGGACGTACGTGGTTGGTTATGTGGAGAAAGACGTGGTGGAGAGGAGGGTCAGTGACATAGAGGACTTAGCGAGGACTTCATCACAGCACGACAGGTACGTCAGTATTCCCTAAGAGTACCGCGCTCCCTCGCGGGTCGTAGTGAATGCTTAGTGCCTTGACTAAGCCACCCGCGCTACGTAGCTTGCGGAGCAATGGCCTTATCCTCGGATCACCCTCGTCGTGGGGCGTGAATGCCTTGATGCTGTAGAGCGTCGTTATGAAGGTCACCCCCACTCGTTTTCCTGCTTTAGCTAGGCTGATTAGGTTGGCTAGGTGCCTCTCGCCCCTCAAGCTCCGGCAGTCTGGGTAGGACGCGTACTCCCCGTGAGGACCAGTGCGTAGTACGGCGCTCTTTAACTCCATAATTAACTCCTCACCTCCCTTGTCCCGGAGTAAGTAGTCGAAGGTTGAGTTACCTACGCGTGGGTTCCTCGAGGCTATCTTGAAGCTCTTCAACCAAGGTATTAGGGATGAATTGACGGCCTTAGCGAATGCCTCCTCCTGTAACCTAGTGTCGATGAGTGTAGGCCCCCCAACCTCCTCAATCGCTATTAACCAGCAATCCGTCCTTCCCGAGGCTTTAGTGAGGCAGTAAGCTGTGGCTCCCTTCACCAGGAGTTCCTTTAGCCTGCCAGTATTCGTTATGTAGGCCCTACGTACCTCACCGTCACACTCAACCAGTACGACGAACCTGTTTAGCCGTTCGATCACGGAACACGTTGCCGGTGGCGGGAGCTCCATTAACTTGCGTGTCGCCCTACCCATGATCCCTCCCAGCCCTTTTTAGAGAATCCTGGTTAGGGCTTCCCGCCTTAACGTGCGTGCGTATGAGTCCCTCAACGCGTCCCTGGCTCTCAGCAGCCTTGGGTGGGTCACGTAATCCATTACCGTGCCCTTAGCCTCCAGTATTTTCGTGTGCCTCACTAACCTCGAGAAATACCCTCCCGCTATCCCCTCACCTATGGCCGCGTAGCCCTGCGCCGCCTCCTTAGCTAGCCTAGCGCCTGGCAGGAAACCTAAGGTCCTTACGGGCGCCACGTCGGAGAGCCTCCTCATTAACTCAGCACGTATTTCCCCGTACCTAGTGAGTCTCCCGGATATCACGACTTCCTTAGGCCTCCTCACCGACGTCATCATGCCCCTAACGCCCCTCTCAACCCACTCCATCATAGCCTCGAACGCGTTGGTGCATGCCTCATCACCTGCCCTAACCTTAGACAGCATCTCGCCCGGGTCTAGGGTTCCGCACTGCTCCGCCACGCCACCATGGAAGACGTCCGTCCTAACCCAAGTCCCGCCAGCAACCACGAGCTCCAGGTCTAGCGGGCCTGCCGTGAGGAATCCCATGGGCGTGAGCGTCCCTCCCAACCCGTCTACTATTCTCCCGCCGTCCACGCCTATGACCGCGTTGTACCCGTACCCCATCTCCACCAATATTAGGGAGACTTCCCCGTACTCTATGCCTAACCTCCTCGCCTGATCGTGGATCGCTAGGAACGCCACGGCTAGTTTATCAGCCGTCCCCATATCTAGCCGACCCAATTTCCTGTGCTTAGGGACTGTCGGGAGGAGCACTACTGACGGTATGAAGCAGACCTTACGCCCTAAACTAACTAGCTCCTTAACGGCCTCAGCCAACGCCTTGTAAACACCTATCCCCGGGTCACCAGCCCTAACCCCCGCCTCGAGGGCCTCCCGGGGCGTTAGGAGCAGTACTTCCAGCGCGAATCCCTCAGGGTCCTTAAGCTCGTCACCCCACACGACCGGCGTGCCGTACCCTGATGGACCAACAACCACGTCAACATCCCCGGCTTCCCGAACTTTACTTACGAGGGCGGCCGGGTTAGCGGCGACCTCCTCCGTAGGTATGCTGGACTCCCAGACCACCTCCTCACCGTTAACCACTACTAAGTCGAAGCTCTTGGTTCCGGGGTCTATGCCTAGCGAGCGAGCCACTTTGCGGTCACCTTAAGATAAACTTCGTGGTGGGCGCTAAAAGTGACGCGGCGGGGGGAAAAACAATGTTTTAGGCGCCCCGCTAAAGCGTGTTGATAAGGGCTACATTAAGGCGGCGCGCCCGCGCTCACCTGTCCTTACCCTTATCGCCTCCTCCACAGGGATTATGAAGATCTTCCCGTCCCCGGGCACGCCCCGCCTACCATGCTTGATTATGACGTCCACGACCTTGCCTACCAACTCGTCAGGCACCACGACCTCAACCTTAACGCGGGGGAGGAGTTCATAGACCTCGACGCCCTCCGCCCACCTATGGACTATGCCTCCCTGCCTCCCCCTGCCACGCACGGGGTACGTGGTAACGGGGTTTATGCCGGCGTCCTTAAGGGCCTTCAGAACAGCCTCTAAGGCCTCCTCACGAATTATGGCCTCCACCCTCTTCAAGGCAATAGAGCACCGGAGATAATATTGTTCTGAAGAATTTAAGTTAGTAGTAACTACACTGCCTTGAAGGATAAGGTTATTCTAGGTGGCAATCAGTGATTGTGGGGCCCACAATTGAGTAGCGGTGAGGAAAGTGACGCCATGGTCAGGGCTAGGGCAGTTGCCTTAATCCTGCTCGGAGAGACAGAGAAGGCCTTGGAGATCCTCTCGAGGTTCTACGGGGTTCCCGTACCGCGCGTTAAGGTGGGCCTACCTAAGGGCAGGTCCGGCGTGCTAGGATGTTACGTCCCCAGCAAGAGGACCATTTACCTTAAGTCATCTGAGGAGTACAGGAACCCATTCGTTGTGCTCCACGAGTTCTACCACCACATAAGGTACTTTGCTGGGAAGCACCGCGGAACCGAGAGGGGAGCTAATGAGTACGCGCTAACGTCCATTCAGTACTTCAGGGAATTATCTAGTAAGCTGGGATCACTCAGTGATGCATAATAAGGCCATCACAAGTGTTTGGGGCGGGATGAAGACTCCGCCATCGTCCGAGCCCGTCTTAACTGACGAGGCGTTGAGGACAGCCTGACCCTCCCGACCCGCTCAGGTAATTACTGCGCCTCTTAAGTCTTGAAATAGAGGAGGAGAAAAACTGAGGGTTTTTCATTTACTTCCCCTCCCTGCCTATCCTCTTAGGCCACCATGCATGCTTCCCAAAGAGCGTCATGAGTGCTGGTGACACGAAGTACACTGCCGAGGCGCTCACCAGCACTATCCCTAACGCTAGGGTGAATCCCATCTCCCTCATAGCCCACATCGTCGTCAGTATTAGGGAGGCGTAGGTCGTTGCTAGGATGGCCGCCAAGCCTATCACCACGTTGTCGGCTGAGGCCGCAGCCACTGCTAGGGCTTCCCTAGGTGGTCTGCGTTCGTACTCGTCCCTCGCCCTAACTAGGTAGAAGCTGTTGTAGTCTATGCCGACGCCCAGCAATATGTTGAGCACAACCATCGGCAGGAACCACAGCATAGGCTTGTTGAACACGTAGTGGAACAGGTTAGTTGACAGCCATATGCTCCACACAGTGCCTAAGTATATGGTGGTCATCGTCGCGGCCGCTGCGGGCAGGCCTTTAAGCGTTGGGAGCAGTGAGAGGAACATGAGCACCACCGCTATGGGCAGTATCTTATGCCAGAAGTCCTCGTTGATCATGTCGTCCAAGTCAACCTCCATCGCAGCCAACCCACCCACGTACGCCTTACTAACGATGTCAGGGTGCCTGCTCACGAAGTCCTTAACCACCTCCCTTATCTTCCTAACTAAGTTCCTAGCCTCGCTACTCTCGGCCAGGTACTTCATCGTAATGGTGAACATCACTGTCTTATTGTCGCTGGAGACGTACTTCGTGCCGTTAAACATTATGACCTCACTCATCGTTAGGTTACTTAACTTCTCACCAAAGGGCATCGTCGGCGAGTAGACAGCTTTAACGCCTTTGAGACCCGCCAGCTCCTCACTTAACTCCTCAATTACGGGGAGTGTTGAGTTGCTGAACGGCTCCTTAAGCTCCAGCACTACGTACGTCGGGGTGGTTAGTGACGCGCCAAACTTCTCCTCCATTAGCGTTAAGGCTGAGGCCTCCTGACTCCCTTGAGGCAAGTAGAGCTTTATGTCGTGACTACCGCTGAAGCTAATGAATGCCTGCGTGGCGGGCACGCCTAGGAGGGCCGCAATGACCACAACTATTACGGCGTACTTCGTCACCTTCGATACTACCCTGCTGACGTCGACCCTGGCCCCTTCCCTGGGCTTCGGTACCCTCGGCCACCAGAACCTCTTACTGCTACCGAATTCAGCGGCTAGCGCCGGGACCAGCGTCAGTGACGCCGCCAGCACAGCCACGACCGCTATGGGTATGACGACACCCATGACCCTGAGGAACGGGAAGTCCCAAGCTATCATGAAGGACGCGAACGCCACTATGTCGGTTAGGGCTGAAGCCATTACGGCGTCGAACGCCCTCCTCAGCGCTTCGGCGGCGGCTTCCCTGCGCTCCATGCCCTCCGTTAAGTACTCCTTGAACCTGTAGAGGTAGTAGGTGGAGTAATCTATCCCTAACCCGAGGGCCGTGGTGGTCATGAGTACCCTAGCCCAGTTCGTTATCGACATCACGCTGGACGCTATCACGTAGACTATGGCTGAAGCCGCGATTATTGCTGTGCCTATGCTCACGAACGGCATTAGTGTGGCGGCCACGCTCCCTATCACTATGAAGAGCACTATTAAGGCGCCGATGATGCTGACCTTATTGACTGTCGAGATGTCCCTCTCACCGTAGTGCTTGAGCTCCTCCTTACTGATCGCCTCACCCGTCACGTACGCCTTAACGTTACTGAAGTGCTTGCTGAACGCCTCAATCGCTAGTTCCTTAACCTTGAGGGCGTTCTCGTACTTCTCCTCATCGCTCCCGCCCTTAACGTACGTTATTATGGCTAAGGTGCTGTTATCGCTGCTCTTAAGCATGCTCACGTACGTCTTAGCGCGCTTCAGGACCTCCCCGTAAATCTCGGTGGCTATTGGCTTAACGTCCGCGCAGGTAATGGCCTCTGGGTCGCGCCTGTGAGTGAAGGCAATGCTCACTAACTCATTAATGCTTAGGCTCTTAGCCACGTACTTCGCCTTCCCGCTGCTTCTCATGAAGTCATTCACTATTGATTGGAGCTCCCCCTTAACGATGGATTCTAGGAGGGCCTCCCGACACGGGTAATTCCTAGCTACTGCCTCAGCTATGCGTAGCGTCGTGCTCCTCAAACGCTCTGCCAGGCCCTTCGGCACGCCCTTACGGGTTAGGTTCGTGACTAAGTTGCTTAAGTGTTCCTTAACTCCCTTAAGGAACAGATCCTCCGCTATGGGCTTGACGCTACTGTTGCTTGCTACGGCGTCGTATACCTCGCTAATCACTTCCTCCATGCTGACCCCGTTTGGGAGGTACTTGCTGACGTTGCCGCCTGTCGTCGAGAGCAGCACGTTGATTACGGCGCCCTTCAGGTCGGAGCCTTTAAGTATTGCGCTTGGGTTGCGTAGGGCAGCATTGACTGTCGCCTCGATTAAGTCGGTGATGTTAAGGTTTGGCGGGAGTGAGGATGCGTTTATCGCCTTCAATGCCTCACTCATGGTTACGTTCCTAACGAGTTCCCTCGCTATGCTGTCAAGCATCGCTGGCGACCCCCCGCTCTCGTAGATGCGCTTAATGATTGCCGGACCTATGCGTACTCTCTCCTTAACACCGCTTTTGCTACTGGACATTAGCTTAGCTGTTATGGACACTACCGCGTCCTCAAGTAGCGTCGCATTCTTTATCAACGTGCCTGTCGCCTGCGGGTCGTATTTAAGTACAGCATCCACTACGGCCTCCAGTAACTCCTGCGGCATCGACTCACCAGCGTGTTGCTTGAGGGCCTCGACCAGCAGGTTTCTGATCATGTCCCTTGTCACGCCACGCACGAGTAGCTCCCTAAGTAACGCCTCGGCGTTAGGCATGCTTGCTAGGGGCGATCCCTCCTTCTTCATCATGTTGAGGGCTGTGGAGACGGTTGCGTTAATTAACTCGCCATTCGTGGGGTTCGGCCCCAGGTTAACCGCGGTTGCTAGGAGAACAACTAGTTCCCGGCCCCTCCCCTGAGGCGT
>Ga0256833_1001037_pt1 | contig 20974 bp, 16 predicted proteins | sample 356284metaG_FD_190535 | JGI IMG/M metagenome (GOLD analysis project Ga0256833, IMG submission 190535) | Hydrothermal vent microbial communities from Mid Atlantic Ridge, Atlantic Ocean - 356-284 | ecosystem: Environmental > Aquatic > Marine > Hydrothermal vents | place: Atlantic Ocean: Mid... | reverse complement strand
ACTAAATTGCTCAATTTAGGTAAGACACGCCCTATAGAAAAAACCTGACCGCTTCAGTTAATCCTTGCGCCCATAGACGTCGTCAAAACGGACGATGTCGTCCTCTCCCAGATAAGAACCCACCTGTACCTCTATCAGTTCAAGTGGAATAACTCCGGGATTTGCCAGCCGGTGATTGGTCCCGGCCGAAATATAGGTCGATTCATTTTCATGCAGCAGGATTTCCTGTTCACCGTTGACTACTTTTGCCGTTCCTGAGACAACAACCCAGTGTTCGTGCCGGTGGTGATGCATCTGCAGGGAGAGCTTGGCACCGGGGTTGACGGTGATCCGCTTGATTTGAAACCTGTCATGCATCTCCAGGGTTGTATAACTTCCCCAGGGACGGTAGACGGTTCTGTGGTAACGAAATTCCTGCCGTTGTTCTTCTTTCAGCCGGTTAACGATTGTTTTCACGTCCTGGGACCGGTCCATGGGTGCAACCAGAACGGCATCGGCTGTCTCAACGACGATGGTGTCCTGCAGGCCGATGGCTGCTACCAGGGTATCTTCCGATCTGATGAGGGAATTATCCACGTCTTCAAGAATAACGTCGCCGGTGGTCGCATTGCCGTGTTTGTCTTTTTCCGACACCTGCCATAAAGCCTTCCAGGAGCCGATGTCGCTCCAGCCGATATCGGCTTCCACCACAGCGGCCCGGTCGGTTTTTTCCATCAGGGCATAGTCGATGGAATCGGATGGGCTTGCGGACATAGCCTGCGCATCAAAGCGAAAAAAATTGCCGTCAACGGTCCCTTTTTCCACAGCTTCTTCCATCGCCCGGACAATATCGGGTGAAAACCGTTCCATTTCTTCAAGCAGTATCGACAGGGGAAAGGCAAACATGCCTGAATTCCAGAAATAGGTACCTTCTTGTAGATACCTTTCAGCGGTTTTCAGATCGGGTTTTTCAACAAAAGAGGCCACCCGGTTGCCGTCGCCGGCAGCGATATAACCATACCCGGTTTCGGGATGATCGGGGACAATGCCGAAAGTGGTCAGATTACCCTGGTCGACAAGGCTGACCGCCTGTTCAATGGCCTGGATAAATTCCTTGTTTTTTGTGATTAAATGATCCGCCGGCAGCACCAGAAGTACAGGCTCTTTTTTCATTTGCCTGCGGACGAACATGGCCGCTCCACAGATGGCGGGGGCGGTATTGCGGCCCAGGGGTTCAAGGAGAATGTGATACTCCGGGAAAATTGCCGGCTCGTCGATTTGTGATTTTGTCAGGAAACGATGCTCTTCACCAACCACGATGATTGGCGGCAGGGCATCGGGCAGTTGCCGGATGCGTTGCAGGGTTGTCTGCAGCAGTGATTGTTCGCCGGTAAGACCGATGACCTGTTTGGGATACATTTCCCTGGAGAGTGGCCAGAGTCTGGAGCCGGTTCCGCCGGCTAAAATAACGGGTTGGATAGCCATGATAATGTTCAGGGTTCAGGGTTCAGAGTGTCGGGTTCAAGGTTCAGGGTTCAGGACTTTCTTATCAAATCAAGCAGCTCTTTTGTTTTTTCCTGTAACAGTCCAATATCGGCTCTGGTTTCCACGTTAAGCCGCAGAACAGGTTCCGTGTTTGACCTGCGCAGATTAAAACGATATTTTGGAAATTCTACGGAAAGTCCGTCGGTATAGTCTTTTTTCCCGTCATTGTATCGTTGTTCAACGGCCTGGATAACTGCATCAGGATCCTTGACCCGGGAGTTGATTTCGCCGCTGATCGGATATTTGACCATGCGATCATCGACCAGGGCCGATAAACGGGTATTTTTCATGGCAAGCAGCCGGCAGACGAGCAGCCAGGGCAGCATGCCGGTATCGCAATAACCAAAATCACGAAAATAGTGATGGGCGGACATTTCTCCCCCGTAGACGGCATTGGTTGCCCGCATTTTCTCTTTGATAAACGCATGCCCGGTTTTGGTCAGCACCGGTTTGCCCCCGGCCCGGGTTATCATTTCCACAGTATTCCAGACAAGGCGCGGGTCATGGAGGATGGTTGCTCCGGGGTGGAGGTCGAGCATGGCAGTGCCGAGCAGGCCGACAATATAATAGCCCTCAATGAAACGGCCGTTTTCATCATAGAGAAAACAGCGGTCAAAATCACCGTCCCAGGCGATTCCCAGGTCAGCATTATGTTTGCGGACCGCTTCGGCCGTGACCTCTCTTTTTTCAGGGAGCAACGGATTGGGAACGCCGTTGGGAAAGGTACCGTCGGGTTTGTGGTTGATTCGGATAAAGGTAAAGGGCAGGTGTTTTTCCAGGAGATCGATGATCGGACCGGCACATCCGTTACCGCCGTTGACCACCAGGGTCATCGGCTGCAGGGTTTCGGGGTCGACGCGGGAGAGAAGATGTTGTATGTATCTGCCTTTGTTGATATTTTTGCTGCAGGTGCCTGACTGTGCCGGTTTATGTCCATGCAGAGACTCCCACCAGTCATCATCGGCGGCCCTGGCGGCTATTTCCTTTAAGCCGGTATCTCCGGAAACGGGGCGGCCACCTTTTCGGACCAGCTTCATACCGTTGTAATCGGCTGGATTATGGCTGGCCGTGACCATGATCCCGCCGTCAATACCATGTTTTTCACCACTGAAGACTGCGAAGTACATCTCTTCTGTTCCGCAGAGACCGATATCTTCGACTGCGACACCCTGTTCGGTCAATGCCTGGATGATGGATTTTACCAGCGACGGACTTGACAGGCGCATGTCATGGCCGATAACGATTTTTTCAGCCTGTAACTGCTCGGCAAAGGAACAGGCTATTCTGGCTCCGATAGTCTCGTTGAGTTCATCGGGCACCCGGCCGCGGATATCATAGGCGGTAAAACAGGAATAAGGGGTGGACATTAAAATTTTCCGGCATGTATGGTTTTTAAGGATGGCATCGTATAAACCTGGATCGACAGACAAAATGTATAGTGGGACGATTCACAACATATAACAGGTAACATTTCCATCGCCAAGTCAAATTGGATATTCTTTACATTGTAGGTAATAATGATCTTCTTCCTGTAATTGTGTATGTTGAGTTCCTAAAGTATAAGCTGTGGCCTGCTCCTGCCAAGCTATAATCAAATTTACAGAAACAATGATCCACTAACTCATTCTTCGTATGGCCTTTTTTTCGGAGGGAATCAGCGGCCAAGGTAGAGAAACCCGAGGTCACCACCCATACGGCTTGATTTAAGCGGCATGGATTTTTCACGGATTCGGGCAAGTTTCGCCCTCATTTTTTTAGAAAATGAATGATCCAGGGTGAAGTATATGGCAAGCCAGGATAAACGGCCGTGGAGGTACAAATCATAAGGTACCTGCGGCACGCCTGTCACCTTGGCAAACAATTCCTGATTATTTATCCCTTCAAGCACAACTCCTGTCAGACGTTGCAGCCCCCCTTTACCAGGCAGAAAAGGGTCTTGATCGTTGGCCTGAAGAAAAGCAGCAATTCCGACCAGCGGAGTTAAGGCATAATTATGGTAGAGTAAGGCTCGAGACTTCCTCCGAAGCTCGTTGGGAAGAAATCCCCGGTCATTAACCTGGTTCATGGCCGTTGAAAACATCTGTTTGGACCAGGAAAAAAGATCCTTTCTATCCAGTAATGCCGCCGAAGTCATCACAGCCCAGGCAGCCCAATAGGCATGGTTGTTAATTTTCTTCAAAGGAAGATCCGAATAATCCCGGACAACCTGGTCCGCCAGCGCACCCACCCAGATTTTAACAACTGCAAATTTAGATGCATTATATTCTTCGGCAAGGTGGTTTATTTTCAATAAATTTGCGGAAATCGCGGCAAGTGTCCATTTTCTTATCGCCTTGCCGGTATGATTCTTTGTCGGTTGAAGCAAGTCACCTGTCTTTTTCCAGCTAATGAGAGTTCTGAGTATGCAGTCAATTCTGCCGTTGTCCTGACCGCTCTTAATAATGGCATCTGTTTCACTGGCCAGAAATTGCTGCAGATCGATGAAGGGTTTTGTTTTCTCGGTATAGTCCTGCTCTGCCCGAACATTAATCTGATCCCTTGCAGAATTACTGCCCTCGTATCGGCTCCTGAAGACAAGCTTTCCTTGGTAGGGTGCCGGCATTGAACAATGTGCCATCTTTGCACCGGCTGTCGGTTGGATTTTCTGTTGAATATCCGCGTACACCTTCGGCGCCCGGACACCTACAAATGATGTATCCGGCATACTGGGTGAACAGGATATTTGCCCAGCTAAAAGTATCGCGGGAAGAAGAGTAAACAGCCAGTGATGATCCATAATAATCCAGGTTATTTTGTTTCAGGCTTCGCTGTCCAGGGAGCCATTCTGCACACAGTCGTCCTGACCTTCAGCTCGTTCATGCCTTTCTTGTTGAGGTAATCTGCCACGGGTATGCCCTCAATGCGGGACAGCTCTACGGCCATCACGCCCCCTGTCGGTTGCAGCATATCGCCAAAAAGAGAAAAAATAAATGCACCACCAGTGTGCGCCCGGGCAGGTTTCTTAATAGTTCCTTTTTTTACTTTGCCATTTGTATACCAGACATTGATTTTTATATTGTTGATGTCCTTATCTGAAAATTCCAGATCCATAACAAGTTCGGACAGGGGGACATCAAAAAGTTTATCCGTAAAGAACAGTTCATTGCCCGGTTCGCGATGATCCGTCAGGATGGTCTCCGCCTGAACAAGAGGCGTGCGCCCCGAACAGCCGCCACGGATGGCAGGAACAAGTTGGGCAAAAAGCATGGGGTCGTCAACTAAGTAGTAAGCAGGAATTTCCCAGATGATCAGTTGAGGGGGGTGGGTGGAAAACTCTCCGCTTGCGATGTATTTGAGCCAACTTCCAATATCCCGACCGCTAGGCATGGAAATGTTATCCACGGGTGTGTCCAGGTATTCCTGGAGATAGCCGGAAAAATTCAACTCCTTGAGATATGAAAAACTTGTACCCAATACCATGACCTCATTCTCTGCCGTGTCTTGAAACAAAGCGTTGGCCTCGAGATCATCGCCCTCTGTCGAATTTTCAGTAGGGCCGAACCATCGGAAATATTGAGGAATATAAGTCCCCCCACAGATGATTTGTATCCCTTTTTGCATAAAGCCATGTATGGAATAGGTACCCATGGGTTTATTGACAACGTGTTGCTCTGCTTTGGGCAGGTGTATCGATAGCTGCCGAATGGTGGACGCTACAAGTTTGGCGGCAGTTCGGGAGCCCTTCGGGCTCCAGTGAATATCCCGTTTAAAATAAAAATCCGTATTGCGCGACTCGCGGATTAAAGCTTCCATGTCCGGGATAATAATTCCCAATGAACGCAGCTTTGCAACCTTGGAGAGATACGAATCAAGTGCCCTGTCGTAATTAAAACGATCCGGCGGTACATACGCAGGGGTCATGAGCGCCCTGGTGGGAGTATAAAAAATCATAAGTCTGGTTCCCAGGGAAGCCAGGTATGCGGTAAGCTCTTTTAACCCCGTATAGGATGCGTCGGCAGCAAAATCCTCGAGAAAATCGTCACCGGAACGATACACCCATCCCTCTTTTCCTTCCGTAAGGAATTTTAATGCTTTCAGCTTTGTTGAGGTATAACTGGCCTCATCAGCGGTTTCACGGCACAGATGATCAAATATTTCAACCCGATATTCTGGCTCTGCCGCACTACAGACACCAGCAGTCAATAACAAGACCAAGGCAAAAAAAATACAAGGTTTCTGCTGCAAAATACGCATGTACAACCTACCTTTGTGCATCAGACAGGATATACAACGGAAGTTTTCCTGTCTGCACCATGAATATGGAGGTGGCAATACCCTTGCGCAGGGCTATCTTTTCCGTGGTTAGAATTCTGGTATTATTTTCGTGTACCGCAAAAGGAAGATGAAGTGCATTGACATCCCTAAAACCATAGTGGCCGGGAGCGACGGGTTCAATAACAGTTGTTTTACTGTTGGCTGTTTTCAGCATGATAGGCTTGCTGCCGATATTAAACAGCTTCAGCCGCGCCTTTTTTCTGTTGGCAAACGGTTTTTCTGTAATCATGTAGCTGTCCCCTTTACCATCCCAAACCAAGGTCATCATACTTTTGGGCAGCCCCGGAACAGTTATTTCTTTATCGTTTAACTGCAGTCGAATCGGTGAGGTAATGGAGAATGCGTAATCGGAAACAGAAAGCGGTTTGAGTCTGGCCAGGATTTTTCCATCCAGTTTTACTTCAAGGGACAGAGCATCCGAAGCGTTCAGTACCCGGTAGAAATAGGCATTTGCCGGCGGCTTTTTATCGTACAGGGCAGAATCCGCTGCAACAGTAGTTAAAGGATGCATTAAAAACAGTATCATTACAACAAGGTTTGAATATTTCATTTTATCTCCTTACCTGTGGTGTTGTGATCGGGAGGCACGAGAAGATATCGTACGGGTATCTCCCAGATCACAAAAGATATTTGTTGTTCATTTCTCAGGTTCTCATTTATAAACGTCTTCATTGGAGCAAAAGGCCCTGTTCCCGTGTCGGCGTAGTTGATCAGCTCTTTATGGAGAAACAGTTGCAGCCAGTCGACAAATTGCCACCGTTTATCCGCACTGTAGCTGGTACCAACCAAAGCTGTGTTGAGTACGGTATCGGTAAACAACTCGACATCGTCCTCCTCCTCCTTCCGGATGGTTACCGTACTCATAGTATCCGGAGGAGGTCCGAATTGAGCAAAAAACGAGCCGGTTGGAATAAAATTCATTAAGTCTCCGGATAGCGTTTTCGTTTCTTTTTTTCCGGTGACAAATTTCTCTTCTCCGTAAGGAAGAGAGTTATCGTCCGCTATTGCCCGTGCTGCCAGTCGGGAACCGTGGACGGTCCAATGGGTGTCGGTGCGAAAAAATACCTGTTGGCCTCGATGCACTGCCGCTGCCAGAGCATTCCTGAGATTGACAACCCGAAGCCCCCTGCCGGTCAGATAGGCATAACTTCGGTTGTAGAGATTGATACTGTTGTGTTCTGAATCTTTTGTGAGCATATTTCTGTACAGATCAACTTTCTCAGGAACAAGTGCGACCAACACCTGTATATCGTTTTTACGCAGGAGTTGTACCTGTCGAATTATCCGTTGCAGATTTTTATCCCAAATCTCCTGAAAGTTCGCGGGAAAAGAGTATTCCTCGGAACTGAATAACCAGTTGTCCTTGCCGACAATCACGCCGTTTCTCCCCTCATGGAACAACTGAAAATTGAGAGCTGCCCAAAAACCCGTGGCCACACCTTTCAACGGGAAACTATCCTGATACAGTGTCTCCATCCGCCGGAAAACAGCACCTCTTGCCAGCAGAGGGATATTTGCATCAGGAATTGTGATTGCCCGGGATGAATATAATCCAAGAATGACAATGCAGGAGATGAAAACGGCGCCGTTTAATAATTTTATCTGTTTTCTTCTCATTGTGCCTGCCCCTAAAACTGAAAATACAGAAATGGTGAATAACTTGCTGCGATCAGTCTACTTACTGCCAGCAAAAACAGGGGCAACTGAATGGCCGGTAGGAGTGGCAAGACACGCCGATACACCAACAAACGGTTTATGGAGAAATGACGTGCCCGCATTCCCTGGAAAACCAGAAGCAGAAGTGCACCGGCAATGGCTATTTGTTGAAGAGAGGAGATTGAAAGAGCCAGATCCGGGGAAAGTCCTATTGTGCCGGCGCCAAACATGGCTCCATAAAGCCGCCATGCCTGATGAAGGGAATCGGCACGGAACAGTACCCATCCCAAAACAACCAGCAGGGTGCAGAAGGCCCAACGAATCGGACGAAATTTGTTGTCCTGCGGAATCCCTGATGCCCGCTCAATCGCCATCCAGGCTCCGTGCCACAAACCCCAGAGGACAAAGGTCCAGTTCGCCCCGTGCCATAATCCGCCCAGGAGCATCGTCAGAATCAGGTTGCGGTATGTTTTTACCCTCCCGTGCCGGTTACCTCCCAGGGGAATGTATAGATAGTCCCGCAGCCATGTGGAAAGGCTGATGTGCCAGCGCCGCCAGAACTCGGTAATCGACTGGCTGATATAGGGTTGATTGAAATTTTCCACAAAACGAAATCCCATCATCAATCCAAGACCGATGGCCATGTCGCTGTATCCGGAAAAATCAAAATAGAGCTGCAGGGTATAGACCAGGGTGCCGAGCCAGGAATCAGCCATGCTGGGCATTGAATTATTGAAAACAGCATCTGCAATAGGCGCAAGGGTATCAGCGATCAATACTTTTTTCATAAAACCCTGCATAAACCGGGAAGCGCCCTCGGCAAATTTTGCATACGAGTGGGTGCGGCCGGCAAACTGATCGGCAAGATCCTTGTATCGCAGGACAGGTCCGGCAATCAGCTGTGGAAAGAGTGCTATAAAAGCTGCAAAGTCGATAAACTTCGGACAGGGTGGAGTATCCCGGCGGTAGACGTCCATCAGGTAACTGATGGCTTGAAAAATATAAAAAGAAATGCCGATGGGAAGAATCACCTTGCCAAATGTAAGGGGAGCAAGCCCGAACCGCTCAAATAGTGCGTTTAATGAGTTTACGCCAAAGTTGGCATACTTGAAATATCCAAGAACGCAAAGATCTCCGGCAATACCCAGACGCAGCCACCACTTGCCTGAGTCATGTGATTGATGAGCGATAATGTTTTGGGAAAGAACAAAATTCCAGATCGTCACCAGGATAAACAGCAGTAAAAAATCAACCCTCCACCATCCGTAGAAGCTGTAACTGCCCAGAAGGATAACCAACGAACGATGGCGAGCCGGTGTCAGGTAATAGATTGCCAGAAAGAGAGGGAGAAAGAGAAAAAGAAAAACCTGGGAAGAAAAAACCATGTCACGGTTCCCCTATTCTGGACAGGACGGCCACACCATGCTCACCCCACAGTGATTGCACTATCTGGTTATGGTATTGTTTCAAATCGCCACCAAATTTCAGTTGATGTTTTTTCCCTCCGTTTTGATCAAAAAAAACGTGATAAATGCAGAATTTTTCAGCATTTTTAACAAAGATGGATCCACTTTTATTCTGGGCGATAATCCCGCCGCCAAGGATAGCGGAGATCTTTTGACGGTAAGGATCTTTCTGCAGGTCACGCTTGTGGCCAAGTGCAAGAAGATCCTGGGTTTGTAAAAACACCCCGAACCCGCCATTATTTATGATTGTGTTGTCAAGCAGGTTAACATGTTCACTGTTGCGGAGATAAACACCATGTGCCTTGTTACTGAAGACGATATTTTCTGCAACCAGGTTGTCTCCTGATTCGTACAGGGTTATTCCATCACTTCCATTCCTGTATACCATATTAGCCACGACCTGATTGTTGGTGCACTGCCGGTCGAGCATGATGCCGGAAAGGGTATTGTCATGGGTTTCGTTCTGGAAAATAAAGCTGTTGTTTACCTCTCTGGAAACAATAATTCCATGCTTGACGCGGGTTCCGTAGATATTATTTTTGGCAATAATAAGTCCGGACGAACTATCATGGGGATCAATGCCGTAAATGATGTTGTCTGCATACGTGTTGTTGATTATAATGACGTCCTTTGCCTCATGACAGTAGAACCCGTAATAGATGTCGGAAAAATGAGAATTGACAAACCAGCCGGTCGGAGGCTGGGAAAAATCAAAATCCCGGCGTTGAAAAAGTTTCTCCGTCGGTTTGACATGATATGAGGTCAGGGTGATGCCATAGGACTTGGAGCGGAAATACCCCAGGTGGGCAGCTTTAGTCCGATTAAAATAGGTCCTGCTGCCTCCCCAACCCACAAAAAACGGCCGATACGCATGTTTGTCACCGCTGTACAATGCAGGCAAGTCCGTGGACTCTATCCAGCCGAGCAGGGCGCCGCCCTGCAGAAAAAGAACTCCTCCGTTGGCAAGGAAGGCGCCTCGTTCCTGCGAAAGTTTAAGAACCTTATTTTGTATGATGAGCGTGGCATGGATGCCCACCGCAATAGGGAGTTTCGCCAGGTATTCATTGCCGCCAAGGTGGACAAGCAGGCGGGGAAAGGCACGACTGACCTCCTGTAAGGTCATGACTCCCCCTTCGATCACCAGAGTTGAGGGGAGGCTTTTCTGTCTGAGCCCCATGTTCAACAACCCCTTATCACTATAAAGCATCCGCAATTCAACCTGCCCGTGTACCATTTTACGGGACACAGTACCTGGTTTTTTCTTTCTGGCAGCAGCAAGCAATCGTTCAATCGATTCAGAGGAAAATTTTGAAATATCAGGCAGGGTTACGGGGGAAAGTTTCAGTTGTTCCGGATCAAGGGTTTTTACCTGATATCCTGCCGCTAATACCTGTGTTGCAAATAATTGACAGATCAGAAAGGCAAAAATAATTTTTACTTTTGGTTTCACAGGATTGCTCCTCCAACGAGTTCGAGTACAACACGATACACCGTATCATCCGCATCATCGTCAAAGGCACCACCGGGAAAAAAAGCCGAGCTGCGTAAGCGGATAAATTTGAGAGGGACACTGAAGATGGTTGTCTGTACATCATAACGAAGAGAGAGATCCACCCCGGAACCGACATCAGAAGACAGTCGGTTCATATTCAGCGGCTCACTATTCATGTAGATGGGCAATCGATTTTCATCCCGCTGATATCCTGACAAGGCGCCGGCCAGCAAAAAAGTATCCTGAAAGGTATGCGAAAAAAAAAGGCTTTCCTGAATCAGGTTGGTCAGGTCAGGACGGAGGGCATCGTTGAAGCGATACAGATACTGACCGTTGCCCACATAACGGTTGCGGTTTGACTGCAGGCCGGTCTGCACAAACAGGTTGGACACATTATTGTCAAAACCTCCGCTCCCGAACGTAAAGCTTAAGCCAAAAGAGGTCGGCATTGTCTGAAAATCATAACGAACACCGGCATCAACGGCCCAGGCGCTAATCGTATGGTTCTCTAACAATGTACCATCCTCACGGGTGAAATCACTTTGGCCGGTCAGGCCGATCCATTCGAGATTATAGGCAAAAGGACTTTGATGGTTACGCCGTTTGATCCAGTTTGAGGATAAACCAAGACCATACCAGAGCCACTCTCCATTTATTCCCTCCGGCGCGGAGCTGTACACGTCGCCGGCCTTGTCATGACTGTTCTGACGGCTGTACATACCCCTGAATGTAATTTCATGATATGGTTTCCAGTCGATAATGCTTTCTGTGAAAAAGCGAAGTTTATTTTTATCCACAGCGTTAAGTTCACTGCCGGTACGATAAGGGTCAAAACGTTCACCAATACCCGCCTGAAATCGCAGCCTGGTGCCTGAAAATCGCCAGACTACAGCTTCCAGGTCGCTGTCCCACCACAGCGAACTTGCTGAACGGATTCTCTGCAGACCAAGGGTCAGGTGTTCTCCCGGATAATCGGTTATACCATGGTACCGTACCCAGAATTGCCGCAGCTGCAGATAGCTGCTGGTGTCCGTGGTCCGTGCTACTCTTCCTGCATCCTGATCGGTAAAAGTTGAGGAGAGTTGGGATCCGGAAAGAAACGCCCGGCCCTCTGAAAGAAAGGACCAGTCATCGTACACTCTGCCTGAGCCAAGAAGAGCAAGCTGAACAAATCCGCCCTGTTCTTTATCCTGTGTTCTGTTTTCCCGATGGGGCAACCGCTCGGCAACAGCACCGATTTTGTACCGGCACCACAAGTCATAACCATTTGTTTCCCGGAGATAGTCTGCACCACCTGCAGAGCCAGGTAAGATAGCAAGCAGGAGTATCAGGGCGGTAAAGATATATGTCTTCATAAATCACTGCCCCCTGCCGACGACTGGTCAGCATGCCTGCTCCCGGATCGAATTTCAAAAAATCTTTCCCGCTCATAAACAAGTTGTTTTTCAGCCGCATCCCGGTCGGTCAGTTTTTCCTTCAAGATGAGCATCAATGCATCGATGTTGCTCTTTGTCTGCGGTGACTGCGGCCCCATCTCCGCCATGGTGGCAAAAACCCAGCTATACATAGTATTACTTCGGATGCCCGGCCAGCCATTAAAGGCCTTGGCCAGTTCATAATATGCCGGCTGTACATCACGGCGTGCTGCAAAAAGAAGATGATTAATCCCGGCCTGGAGTTTTTTCGCTCCCAGCTTTCCTGTGAGATACAGACGTCCGAGATAAAGAGAAGCCTTGGGATCATCAGGGATCTGCAAAAATAGACTTTCCGCCCTGATCGGATCATCAATAATCCGCTGTCCGGTGGCATACATCCTTCCCAGTATTCTCTTGGCTTCGGGATTTCCCTGCTCAACAAGTTTTTCAAGTCCTGTCAGTAACTCTTCATTACTCAGAAGCATTCTCTGCCGGTACTCCTGCCTGGCTAAAAGCAGAAAGAGACGGGGGCTTTGCGCGGAACCCAGAGCGGCAAGACGCAGTCCGGCAGCGACTTGCCGGGAACCATACTTATTGTTAAGTAAAATAGAGGCGCAACGAAAGAGCAATTCTTCTGTCTCCGGAACAAGGCTGTCCCTCTTTTTGTCAGCTGTTGTCAGATAGTTTTCTTCCAACTGACGACTGAGTTGCTCGATTCTGTCTGCGTCATCGGTTGCTTTTGCCAGCTTAAAATGGAGCTGTAGACACACCGGTTTCAGACCTTGCGCATTTCCTGGACCACAAATCCTGTTGATCAGTCCTGAGTATTTTTCAGGGTCGTCAAGTCTGTTGAGCACTACGGCAATCTCTTCTTTACTGTCGATGCCATCTTGCAGCATGGCATCAAGCAATGACGCGATATCTGAATCCGGGTAGTCTGTCCTGTGAGCAGCATAAAAACGAGCAAGCAATGGCAGGGCATCGTGGAAGGTTTCTTGTCGCTGGAGCAGGGCGCGATGTGCCGGCTCTATATAGTCGGCATCGACTCGACTCATCTTTTCAAGCCAACGTACATAGTTATAATCAGCTTTTTTCGAAAATTCCCTGGCCTGACGGTAATATACACCGGCTTTGGCAAGCAGGCCGGGCTCATTGCTGCGGCTGTAGAGATCGGCCAGAGCAAGTTTGGCCTCTACATAACCGTCATCACTAAGTTCCTTCAACATCCTCTCCGCTTTTTCCGTATAGCCGGCATCGGCCTGACGACGTGCGTAATCCACGTCCTGAACCAGACTGCACGCACTCAATACAAAAAGAAAAAAAAGAGAAGGAAGGTAATTCATACGGAACCTCGTCCGATTTTCCTGTAATCAATGCTTTAAAATATGAAAAAACGATGGAGTTTTCCGTATCATGACAAAGACCGGTCCGGCCACTTTGTCAAGACCGGGAGCTTGCTCAGGCTGTATTATCACTGTCACACTGCTCATGTTTGATTTCAGATCAACGGATACGGTCTGGATCGAACCGGAAAATGATTTGTCTTCAGCCGGGTACCTAAGTTGCACGGTTTTACCGACCGCCAGGTCGTCAGCATCTCTGTAGTTGAAGATGGCCTTGATATACGGACTGCTTCCCTGGCAGACCAGATCAAAAAGAACTTCGCCGTTACGGACGTAGGTCTTATTGCTGACCCTGCCTTGAAGAACCGTTCCGTCACAGGGACTTTTTACCAGGATGTTGGAAACCTGAGAGAGCAGGGATGTGAGTTTTTCCGGAGCTACCGCTGCAATTTGACTCTGTTTAAGAAACTCGGAGGCCGGAGATGAAATCGTTGCCAGGACGGCTCCCTGTTTCACCTGTTGGGCCTCGTCGTCCACCAGTTCGAGATATCCTTCCGCCGGAGCCTGCACCAGTTCGCTTTCTACATCCACCAGGGCAGTAACAGCGCTGGTTATAAAAAAATTCTGGTACAGGTTGTATGTGATAAATGCCAGCACAAAAACACTTATACAGGCAGCCAGTGCGGTGCCGAAAAGAGCGCGAAACCTTTTCCAGCCAGTCAACTCCCCGGTTCCGGCTTGTTTCCTGGCCTTGGTGAAATTCTCTCGAGAAAGGGTTGTCAGGATATCATTGCTTGTGACCAGGTCACCAGCCAGATATTTACTGATAAACAATCTGAGAATTGATATCTGCTCCGGATTAAGATCATCAAATTCACATCCTGCCTGATGTTCATTTTCAACATAATGGACAACGATAAATGTGATCGGCAGGCGGAATTCAATGGTATTTAAATGAAACAAAAGTTCTCCGGAATATCGTCCCCCCTGTTTAAAAGGAAAATCTCCGGTATGCAGTCCAAATCCACTGGCGGACAGATCTCTTAGTCTGACAGTATGAGAGATCCCGTTTTTATCTTCCATAACAATGCGGGCCGGCAGTTTGACCCTTGCATGGCGGCGCTGGGCTTCGGTTTCGTGTACGATGTTACTTTCTGGTTGCGACATATTGAGATCCTGTACATAAATGATACGGCATGATTCAGACCATGCACAAAATCAGGGCGATAAATGCACTTGCAGCCGTGAGGGTCATTATAGGTGGAGAAATACGGTTAAATTGTGCCTGAAAGGTATTGTCATGTGCTTTCAGCCTGGTTTTCTGTCTGGTCCAGGATTGTTTATCAAGCCGGAAAAATACATAGATTTTGATCAATGATCCATAAATCTGGTTAAAGTAGAGCATCAGGGGGAAGGCAGGGCCTATCTTGTGGCCCGAAGCCCTGAGCAACAGGGTGACAATGGTCCGGGTGATGGCTATCCACAGCAGATACATAACCAGATAGACAATGGAGTATTTTACCGCAGCTACAATTGCCGCTGTCAACCCGAGCAGGGATGTCCACATGGAAATTCGCTGATCCCAGAGGACATAATAGGTCAGTGGACCCAGTCGCTGCAAGCCAAGTCTGGTCGCACGTGAATTCTGCCTGAGAGAGTTGCCGTACCAACGGAACATAAGTTGACGGGCAGCACGCAGGAAATTTCTGTCCGGCGGATGTTCCACCGTTTTAACAATGGCATCAGGAACATAGTAGGTATCCCACCCCCTGCGCATAAGACTAAACCAGCTTGACTTGTCATCCCCGGTCAGAAATTTAAATCTACCCAGACGCCAATGCTCAAGAAAATCGTTTTCAACATCATCTATAAACTCCTGCTCGGTAACCACACCAGCCCGAAACATTGACATCCTGCCGGTCAGAGTGAGTACCCGCTTTGCCAGTCCCATAGAAGACATGCCGATATGGCGTTGGGCAAACCGGAGTTTGTGCCACTGGCTCATCCAATAAGAACCCTGGACGTCACAATACTCATTGGTTGTCAGGGCGCCCACCTTTGGAAACAGGGAAAAATACGGTACACAGCGACTGACGACATCCGGTTCCAGCACAGTATCACCATCCACCACCACAACTAGGTCGGAGGAATCCGGCATGTCCCGTGCTATGGCCCGGAATCCATAGGCCAGGCCATCCCGTTTGCCTGTGCCTGGAATACGGACAATTTTCAGGGTTACCGACGCCCCGGGCCGGTATTTATTCCACAGAGTCTTGAAGATCAGTTCATCACTCAATTCAACAATAGATGCTACCACCGTAGCTCGGTAACCGCAGTTCATGGCCTCTTGTATAACGGATTCATACACCATGGCGGTGGTCATAGTATCTATACGAAAGCTGGTCACCATCAGATAGATATGGGACGGTGGATTGATAGACAGGGCGCGCAGGGCCCTGCGTCTATGGAGCGGAAAAACGAGGTAAAGAAAAATCAGAGCCCGGACATAATGAACCATACCAACTCCATAGCGCCAAATGCCTATGGTTCCGATGATGAGAATAAAATCAGGGTGGGTCTGGTCAAAAACCGTCGGGGGCACCACCAAGGAAAGAGCGCCAATAAACGACAGCAGTAACGACCAACCGAAAACGATTTGAAAAAAAGACTGCACGAAACAACCCTACCAGCAGATACCCTGGATATTTCCATACGATTTCTGGTGCATAAAACCATTGAGATCAAGCACATGGTGCCGGTCTTCTATTTTGTTAAACACAGTAGAAAACTCCTTGTTGCCATTCCCGATGACGATAAAGTCGGAGGCATGAATAACCGTATCCATATCATCATGGAGCAGGGAAGCAATATGGGGAATGCGTTGTTCGATATACTCCTTGTTACTGCCGTGAACTTTTGCATAACTGACGTTGGCATCATAAACCATGATCTCGTATCCCTTGCCGAGCAACTTTTCAACCAATTCTACCTGAGGGGCCTCCCGAAGATCGTCGGTGCCGGCTTTAAAGCTCAGGCCGAGAAAGCCAACTTTTCGTTTCCCGGATTTTTCAATCAGTCTGAACGAATTTTCAATGTGATTTTTGTTACTCTCCATTACCGAGGACAGCAATGGATGTTTTATATCCATTTTTGCGGCCCGGTAGGTAAGCGCCCGCACGTCCTTGGGCAGGCAGGAGCCTCCAAAGGCAAAACCAGGTCGCATATAATAACTGGAAATATTGAGTTTGGTGTCGGTGCAGAATATTTCCATCACCTCACGGCCATCCACGCCGCAGGCTTTTGCTATTGAACCTATTTCATTGGCAAATGCGACCTTTACCGCATGCCAGCTGTTACATGCATATTTCACCATCTCCGCCACCTCGATGGAAGTAATAAACATAGGCGCGGTAAGATGACTGTATAACTCTTTGAGTTGCCCGCCAGAGGTCTCGTCAAGGCAGCCGACAACCGTCATGGGCGGATTGTCGAAATCGCTGATGGCGCTGCTCTCGCGCAGAAATTCAGGGTTGACAGCCAAGCCGAATCCAATACCGGCCTTTTTACCGGTTACCTCTTCAAGAACAGGTAAAACCATTTCCCTGACACTGCCGGGCAGAACCGTACTGCGAATGACAACGGTGTGATAACTGTTTTTATCCTTAATGACCTTGCCGATCTGCCGGCAGGCGCTTTCTATATATTCCAGATTCAACGCACCATTTGGCATAGAAGGTGTGGGCACGGAAACAAAGGAGATGTCCGTCTGCTGGACAGCCTCTTCAACAGAGAGTGTAGCAGTGATGCGACCAGCCCGGACTCCTTCCGACAGCAATTCGCCCAGACCAGGCTCAACAATCGGAGAAAGGCCACGATTAATCATGTCCACCTTATTCCTGACAACGTCAACACCTATGATCCGGTGGCCAAACCGGGCAAGACAAGCTGTACATACGGCTCCGACATATCCAAGACCAAAAACACTGACCTGCATTTTTATCTCCTCATTATTATTATTGAAGTTAAAATGGGATTGCACCCGTTAAATGTCCTGGTAAATAGTTACGGTTTTGATACTGTGTGTACACATAAATCTGTTGTAGCCGGTGGGACTCGGGTAGTGTAAAAAAACTGAATTCAAAGGGTTAGTACTATAATAGGTAATGTAAAAATGCCATGACGTGGTATATGTCACGCTATCAGCGAACAACATATTATTACAGATTTTATAATAGAATGTTTCCAGAATGGAAATATTAAAAGAATATCATATAATTTTTCATAAAGGTACAAAATAATAAAAGGATATTTCTGCCCTGTAGATGCAATTCCTTTATATTCAGTGGTTTTTTGTTATATATTATTTTTTGGTAAGGATAAAACGACTCTGATAAAGAGTTATCTTTTTAGTTGACTTGAACTTTATACGAACTCGAACTCATCACAAAGGGAATACTCTGATATGAACAGGAAATACTTTGCAACAGCCTAAAATAAGATTATATAAGGCAGATTTGCAAGACAATCCTTTAACAAAGACAACCATCCATATAAATTCAATCTGCACATGAAAGGTATCATTCTCGCCGGCGGTTCAGGGACTCGCCTGTATCCATTGACCCGGGTCATCAGTAAACAGTTGATTCCGGTATACGACAAACCCATGATCTATTATCCCATGTCGGTGCTGATGCTGGCGGGAATTCGTGATATTCTAATCATCTCCACGCCCTGTGATCTGCCGCGTTTTTCCGAGTTGTTCGGTAACGGTAGTGATCTGGGGCTTCGCATCTCCTATGTTGAACAACCTCGGCCCGAAGGGCTGGCCCAGGCCTTTATTCTTGGCCGGGAATTTATCGGTGATGACAGCGTCTGCCTGGTGCTTGGCGACAATATTTTTTTCGGGCATGGTTTTGCCGATATTGTTCAACGGTGCAGCCGGTTGACGGTGGGTGGTACGATCTTCGGCTACCTGGTTAAGGACCCGGAGAGGTACGGGGTTGTGGAATTCAACAGTGAGCAGCAGGTCGTCGGTATCGAAGAAAAACCGGAGAAACCGAAATCCCGCTATGCGGTGCCCGGACTATATTTTTTTGATAATGAGGTGGTCGATATTGCTGCCGCCATCAAACCTTCCGCCAGGGGTGAGTTGGAAATTACCGATATCAATAAACACTATCTTGAGCGGGGCAAACTCACCGTTGAATTGCTGGGCCGGGGATTCTGCTGGCTGGATACCGGTACCCATGAATCGTTGCAGCAGGCCGCAAGCTATGTGCAGGCCGTGCAGGAGCGTCAAGGTCTAAAGATTGCCTGTCTGGAAGAAATTGCCTATCGTCTTGGCTATATTGAGCGCGAGCAGGTGGAGCGATTAGCCACGACCATGAAAAAGAATCAGTACGGTGTTTATCTGCGTGACATGCTGAGAGACACCATTCCCGACGGTCGGGCGGAGCAATGAATATCTTAATAACCGGTGCCGGCGGCCAGCTTGGCAGGGACTGCGTTGCACGCCTTGGCGCTGCTCATCGGGTATCCGCCTGCACCTCCGCTGAACTGGACATTACAAGCAGCGAGCAGGTTGCAACAGTGTTTGCCCGTTGCGCACCACAGGTGGTGATTAACTGTGCAGCCTATACGGCGGTTGATCGTTGCGAAGAGGATGGGGAACGGTGCCGGGCGGTTAACAGCACAGGTCCGGGCAATCTTGCCCGGCAGTGTCGGCAGACACGCGCACGTCTGCTGCATGTTTCCACCGACTATGTGTTTGACGGTAAGCGTCCGGTGCCCGATCCTTATGATGAAGAAGCCCCGGTACAGCCACTGTCCGAGTACGGCCGGAGTAAACTTGCCGGTGAGCAGGCAGTGGCGGCTGCCATGGATAATTATTGTATTGTGCGAACCGCCTGGTTGTACGGTATGGGCAGCGGTAATTTCCTCAAGACCATTCTCCGCCTGGCCCTGGCCGAGCCGGGTCGAACCCTGAAAATCGTCAATGATCAGTTCGGTTCCCTGACCTGGACGGGACGTCTGGCCGCGCAACTGGAAATCCTTGTTGAGCATCCGATAACCGGTATTGTCCATGCCACGGCCGAAGGATATTGCAGCTGGTATGAAGGCGCTGTATTTTTCCTGAAAAGCATGGGGGTTGAAGCCGATCTGGTTCCCTGTGCCTCCGACGAATATCCCACTCCCGCCCATCGGCCGGCAAATTCCATCCTGGAGAATAAACGGCTGCAGGCGGCGGCTATCAACAAAATGGTGCCCTGGCAGCAGGATGTGCAGGATTTTGCCGAGAGGAATCGCCGGGCACTGCTTGCCGAGGCCGGAACAAGAAAAGAGTAGCCGGTGTTATTATCCCTCCAGCCCTACTAACTGCAGATCTCCCCAGGCACCTAATTTGTCTCCGGCGATCAGGACGGCGCCGGTGACGTCCTTCATCTCCCGGACAACGGCAAGTGCCCGGTTAAGACGGTCGTCGGTATTGCCCTGGACCTCGTTGCCAAGTCTGGTGGCCAGGGCATCGGCAAAGGCGGTCCGCGGAGCAACCACAACAGCGGCATCAGCCGCCCCCAGGCTGAGGGAATGGCCTATGCTTGCCGACGAGGTACAGACTCCGCAAGCCATCTGTCTGCTTTGCAGGCGGATACCGACCCGTCCGCTTAACGGCGATTCACCCGCATAGATAGCAATAGTGCATGCTTTTTTTCGTTTGACGTAAATATCACCGCCGTTTTCGACGATGACCTCGTTGTGGCCAAGGAGTTCAAGGCCCCTGCCGACAAATTCGGCAACGGCCCCGGCAACAGCAGCCATGGGGCCTACCCCGGCCCGGCGTCCTGCCGTCAGCATGGTCCTGATAATTGCCGGCGCTGTGTTATCTTCGGCCAGCGGCACCAGGCTGGTGAGAAAATCATGGTGCGTCTTTATATAGTTTTCAATGGCGGTTCGTGCCTCTGTGATCAGGGTGAGTGCCGGTTCCTCTACCCCGGTTGCCGCCATGATATGCAGGTCGGTTTCCATCAGTTGTACCCGGGTGGTGGTCAGCCCGGATTGCTCCAGTCGGCGATATGACCGCTCCTGATAGGAATAAGGGTCTTTTTTTGCCGGTCTTCTTTTTCCCATGCGCTAACTTTTGATTTTGCGTACAATAAATTAACCGTTCATGCGGTCTATTACTTCGGATAGTCAGGCAGAGAAAGAAAAAATGGCGGATCAGCTTATTCTTTTTACCCGGTATCCACGACCCGGCAAAGTGAAAACCAGGATGGTCCCTGCTCTGGGAGAGACAGGAGCGGCCAGACTGCACGACAAGCTGACGCGGCGGTGTCTGGATCGCCTTCTGCCTCTGTGCGCAAACGGTGAGATTTCCTTTTCGGTTTTTTATACGGGCGGCAGCAGGCGCCGGATGCAGGCCTGGCTGCCCGGCGTTTCTCTGGTTCGGCAGACGGGTACGGACCTGGGGAAACGCATGATCGCCGCTTTTTCCCATGCCAGAACCCGGGGCAAAAAACGTATTCTGCTCATGGGTTCGGATTGCCCGGACCTGTCGGCTGCCGTTATCCGGCAGGGGTTGACCGCTCTTCGGCACCATGATCTGGTTATCGGGCCTGCCCATGACGGCGGTTATTATCTGATAGGGATAGGCAGCCGCTATGCGCCTGCTGATCTTCACCCGTTGATGGATACTATTGCCTGGGGGACGGCAAACGTGCTTGCCGACACCATTGCCCGGATAAAAAACGCGGGTATTTCATATGCGCT
>Ga0256833_1001036_pt1 | contig 20975 bp, 27 predicted proteins | sample 356284metaG_FD_190535 | JGI IMG/M metagenome (GOLD analysis project Ga0256833, IMG submission 190535) | Hydrothermal vent microbial communities from Mid Atlantic Ridge, Atlantic Ocean - 356-284 | ecosystem: Environmental > Aquatic > Marine > Hydrothermal vents | place: Atlantic Ocean: Mid... | reverse complement strand
ATAGGCTGTTTTCCAATTCTAGACATATTTACCAAATTTCACATATAAGCTCACCGCCAACATTTTGTTTCTTGGCTTCTTGAGTAGTCATCACCCCCTTGGGTGTAGTTATTATCTGTATTCCGTAACCGCTTCTGACAGGCTTTAAATCTGACACACGAACATACCACCTTCTACCAGGCTTAGAAAAAAACTTAACATGTTCTATTTTAGGTACTGGTGGATTACCTGGCTTATAATTTAAATATACTAAAACTTCATATGGTCTATCTGCTAATTCTTTATAATCTTTAATAAAATTATTCTCTTTAAGTACGCGCAAAATTTCTAAAATAAACTTTGATTTTCTGACCCAAGTTTTTTCTTTATACACTGCTGAAGCATTCTTTAATCTAATTAATGCATCGGCTACTGGATAGTTTGTTGTTGCTTTTGTCATACTCATATTTTTTACCAACTTGATTTTACTACACCTGGTAACTTACCTTGATGGGCTAGTTCTCTAAAACAAATTCTACAAATACCAAAATCCCTAAGTACTCCACGTGTCCTGCCACATCTAGCACATTGACTATACATTTTAGTTTTATGCTTTTTGCCCATCTTAACTAATTTTTTAACTCTTTCATGTTTTACCTTTTTAATTCTCTTACTCATAATAATCTCAATTATTTTTTAAATACAAACCCCATTTGTTCCATTAAGTATCTACTGTATTTAGGATTTGAATTCCTAAATACTATACTTATAGACACACCTTTAATCTTATTAACCTTAACAGGGTCCACCTCTGTAAACACTAAGTATTCTACCAAACCTAAAGTATAATTACCAGCCCTATCAAAATTATTAATATCTATACCCTTAAAATCTTTTGTCCTCGGGAGAACAATATTAACTAACTTATCAAGTAATGCCCACATTTTAGCATGCCGAAGAGTAACCTTCACTCCAATAATATCACCCTTCCTAACGTTAAATCCAGCAATAGCTTTTTTAGCTCTAGTATATACAGCCTTCTGCCCCGCAATTGCACTTAAAGTATTTAAGATTTCCTCTAACGCACTAGCATCTTTGCTTTCATTACCAACGCCAATGTTAAGAACGACTTTAACAGGACGTGGAACTGCCATTATATTTTTTATTCCAAACTCTTTCATAAAAGCTGGAACAATATTTTTATCAAATTTGTCTTGTAATGGTACTTTTTTATTTTTTGTTGTTTGCTTATTCATATCTCAAATGCTAAATCTTAGAATTATCTTCTTTTTTACCTTGTGTAACTTCTTTTGCTTCCTTTTTAGCCTCAACATCAATTAATGCCTTACATTTTTTACACTGCCTGAACTTTTTACCATCTTTTGTTACTATTTGTATTCTAGTAGGTTTTCTACATATAGGGCACACTATCATAATGTTAGAAACATGAATACTTCCTTCTTTTTTTACAATTTGGCCGGGTTGCCCGTTCCCCAAGAAACCTTTTTTAACAAATTTAGATTGCATAGCTATACCTTCTACTATTACTCTATCATTATTAGTAAATTTTAATAACTTCCCCTGCTGACCTTTATATTTGCCAGCAATAACTTTTACCAAATCACCTATTCTTAATTTCTTCATAGTACTTCTGCTGCTAACTGAGTTATTTTATCAAAACCATATAATTTTACTTCTCTTGCTATTGGCCCAAATATACGAGTTGCCTTAGGCTGATCTGTCTCGCCATCAAGTATAACTACAGCATTATCGTCAAACCTAATATAAGTGCCATCAGGCCTGCGATATTCTTTTTTAACGCGAACAACTAATGCATAATGCACCTCATGTTCTTTAACAGAACCATCAGCCTTTGCTTTTTTTATAGACACTTTAACTTTACGACCAGGCCTTACATATTTTTGCTTTGCACCACCCAAAATACCAATTATTTGAGCTTGTATAGCTCCACTATTATCTGTTACTTTAACATAAGAACCAATCTTAAGCATTAGTTGAGGAAGTTATATTATCAAATACATGAATAATTTTAAAATGTTTTAACTTAGACATACGTCTAGATTCTTCAATTAAAACCATTGTCCCAGGATTAATGTCTTTCTCTGAATGCACTAAGAAATTTTTCCTTATATGAATTATTTTTTTATATTTAGGATGCCTCTTTGTATAAACAACCATTACTTTATATGTTTTATCACCACTTTTTTTCACGACTTGTCCTTTTAAAACCTTTTTAGGCATGTTTAGCTTTTTTGATATTATTTAATTGCATCAATACTCTTGCAATATTCTTTTTTAATTTCTTTAATGTAGAAGTGTCTTTTAACTTACCATTAAATTTTTGTTTATAAGCATCTTTTAATTGAATTCTTAACCCAAACAACATCTTCTGCAACTCTGATTCTTCTGTAATTTTCTTAATTTCTTTCCACATGTTAGCCTGCATATTATATCACATCAGATTTTATAAATTTAACTCGCAATGGTAATTTATGAGATGCTCTTCTAAATGCCTCTTTGGCGACAGCTTCGTCAACTCCACCAATCTCAAACAATATAACACCTTTTTTCACTATTGCAGCATAATGATCCACGTCACCCTTACCACTGCCCATTTTTACTTCAGCTGGCTTTTTTGTAATGGGCCTATCAGGAAAGACCCTAATCCAAAGTCTACCTTTACGTTTCATATATCCTACAATTGTTTTCCTTGCTGCCTCTATTTGCCTATGAGTTAAAAGTCCATTTTCAACTGCTAATAAACCAAATACTCCAAAGTATAATTTATCTGTTTTTGCTCTTTTTAATTTAGGCACAATTTTAAACGGCCTTCTATATTTCAACTTTTTAGGCATTAACAAACTCATACGCAATTATTATTCTAATTTATCTCCTTTATAAATCCAAACCTTTACACTTAAAATACCAGCAGTTGTAGTTTGAGCCCGCTCATATGCGTAATCTATATCTGCCCTTAGGGTATGTAACGGAACACGACCATACTGTCTTTTATAAGTCATTGCTTGTTCTATACCACCAATACGACCTGAAACTGTAATTTTAGCTCCCTGCATTCCAGTCTTGCGAATAGACTCCAATGCTCTTTTAACTAACGACTTAACTGGCCTACGTTTTTCAATACCTCTGGCAATAGTTTGAGCAATTAATGCAGCGTTAGAATTAAAATTCTTAACATTCTTCACTTTAATTTCAACTTTCTTATCTTTACCAACTATATTAGTCAGGGCTCTTTTTAATTTCTTTATATTACTCCCCTTAGGGCCTATTGCAATGCCAGGCCTTGCAACTTCTATAAAAACTTCTACCCTAGACTCATCTTTTCTAATAAATATATCAGAAATTCCTGCTTGCTTTAGTAGTTCTTCTACTTTTTCTCTAATTTCAATATCTTCGATAGCCCATTGCCTGCGTTGTTTTTTAGATAAACTAAACCATTCTGCTTTAAATGGCTTGATCACTCCTAGCCTAAATCCATATGGATGTATTTTATGACTCATAACCAACTTCTATAAATATATTAGAATGATATTTCTTATATGGTTTTATGCTACCCTTAGCCCCAAACCTGTATCTTTTATAATACTGCCCTTTAGTTGCATACAACTTTAATATCTTAATCTCCTTAGGATTAATTTTTTGATTGTTCTCTAAATTTGCAGATACACTTTTTAATAATTTAAGCAAATATTTAGCTCCTTTTTTAGGCATAAGAGTTGCTTTATCTATTGCAATATTTAAATTCTCTCCTCTAAATAAGTCCAATACTACTATTAACTTTTTTACAGAGATTGGTACATTTTTTAGCGAAGCTTTATTTAATACTTTTTGTGACATATTCCTATTTAATTATTTGAACCCTTTCATCTTTAAGATATCTACCAGTAGAAGCATAAACTTTTGCAAGCTTACCTTTCTTAGCATGCCCTTTAAATCTCGTAGTAGGCGCAAATTCACCCAACCTATGGCCAACCATTTGTTCAGTTATTAATACAACCTGAAAACCATTTCCCATATGCACGCCTATTTTCATGCCAATCATTTCTGGAGTGACTGTGCACGCCCTATCATACACTTTTAATATAACTTTATCAGCCTTACCTGAATCTTGTAACTGTTTTACCTTTTTTAATATTTTAGGGTTAATATATGGCCCTTTTTTAAGTGATCTACTCATACCCGGTATTATACCAAATTAAGTTATTTCTTCCACCTTGGTTTAAGAATAAATTTATCTGTCCTTTTATTCCTTCTTGTTCTTTTACCAATTTTATTGCCATAAATATCTTTTGCAGGTCTACCAGTTCCAGTTCTACCTTCTCCACCACCATGAGGATGCTCTTGAGCATGCATAGCTACCCCTCTAACCGTTGGCCTTATCCCCATGTGGCGCTTTATACCTGCTTTACCAATATTTTCATGCAAATGATCAACATTACTTACAGTACCTATAGTTGCCATACAATTCCCATGAATTAGTCTAATCTCACCAGAAGGCATTTTAACTTGAACATATTTACCAACCTGCCCTTGAACTTGCAAACTAGCACCAGCACTGCGAGCCAGTATACCACCACGCCCTGGATACATTTCTACATTATGAACATAAACACCTGATGGTATATTTTTAAGCAAAGTAGCATTTCCAACCTCTAAAGGTATCTCCTTTTTAGAAGATACTATCTCATCTCCAACTTTTAATCCCTCGGGAGCTAATATAAATCTCTTTTCACCATCAGCATATTGTACTAAAGCAATAAATGCCGTGCGGAATGGATCATATTCAAGAGATATAACTTTTGCAGGAATATCAAATTTATTACGTTTAAAGTCTATAACGCGATATTTTCTCTTTACTCTTCCACCTTTATGTCTAACTGTTATTTTCCCTTGATTATTACGCCCGGCTGAATAAGGAATTTGTTTTAATAATTTCTTAGGGGCCTGTGTTTTTTTAGATAAATGGCTCCTGTCTACAATAATTCTTCCCCTTAAGCCAGGTGTTGTTGGTTTATATCTTTTTAACGCCATAATTATTTCTTACTTACTTTATCAAAACCAGGTATAGAAACTTTTCCTTCAAACCAAACATAAAACTTCTTTTTGGCTGGTTTTACATAACTTCTCAATATAGAATATTTCCCTCGTTCCTTTTGTGGCAATTTAACAACCCGTATTTTCCTCACTTTGTAACCCAACACGCTTTCAAAATAAGTTTTTACTTGTTGTTTAGTATATTTAACATTGCCTATAAATGTATAAACACCTTTTTGTTTAGCAAGATTAAGTGCCTTCTCCGTTAATTTGGGTTTAAGACTAATCATTTTGTACAATTCTTGATTTTAGAATCTCTAAAGCTTTATTTGTTATAACAAAATTATAATTTCTAAATAAATCTCTTGGATTTAATAATTCTGCCCTACGAACAAGGACATTCTTTAAATTTCTGAAACCAAGTACGCTTATACTATCATTGATATCTGCAATATAAAAAAGCTTAAAGGGCAATAATTTTACTTTTTGTAAAAACTTTTTAGCATCAATTGTCTTAATCGGTTTTTTTAAATCATCAACATTTAAAGCTACACTCATATTTTGACGCAAAGCCTTACCTAATAAATATATAAACACTCTATTTTTTTGTTTCTTATTCAAACTTAATCTCACTTGATATGGTCGTGGCCCGTGGGCAACGCCACCACCAACCCATATGGGAGAGCTTTTAGTACCACTTCTTGCATGCCCTGTACCTTTTTGTCGCCAAGGTTTACGTTTAGAAGCAATAACTTCGCCACGTGTTTTTGCTTTTCTAGTACCTTGATGAATATTAGCTTCATAGACTCTTAATGCTTGTGCTAATTCAAAGTCAGACAATTTTACCTCTGGTATATTAATTTCAATGCTATTAATTTTTTCTGCTTTTATATTGTATAGGTCTATCTGCATATTTCTATACTATTTAAATTTAATTACAACTAAATTCTTGTAACTACCCGGAACAGCCCCCTTTACAACAAGGTATAAATTACTATTTTCATTGATCAAATCAACAATCGTTAAGTTCTTAATTGTAACCTTGTTCCCTCCCATTCTACCAGCCATTTTTTTGCCCTTAAATACTCTGCCTGGGGTTTGAGCACCTATTGCGCCAGGATGTCTTTCTCTATCTGATTGCCCATGCGTTTTAGGTTGTCTATGAAATCCCCATCGTTTTATAACTCCTGCAAAGCCTTTTCCCTTGCTAATTCCAGTAACATCTACTTTTTTTGAAGATTGCTCTATTAATTTATTAATAAGATCTACAGTTAATGTATCACCAATTTTTACTGAATCAAAAACATCATCTGCAACAGTAAACTGAATCACCCTTGCAGGAACATACCCCAACTCTTTATATTCTCCCTGTTCTGCCTTAGTTGGTTTTTTCTTTTTACCAAAACCAACTAAAACAGCTTTTTTATCATCATCAATAATTCGTTTCCCTACAATAACATTATTAGTAACATCAAGGACTGTAACAGGTATTGCATTATATTTATCAATAATGGTTGTCATAGCCACTTTTTTACCTAAAACACCGAACATGATTATGCATTTTTAAATATTACTTTTACGCCACTTGGTACTTGCAAATCCCTCAAATATTCTATTGTTTGGGAATTGGGGTTCTCAATTAGAAGTAACCTTTGGTGAATACGCATCTCGAAGTGCTCTTGGGCAGTTTTATAAATAAAAGGAGATTCATTTACTGTCCATCTCTTGCGCCTTGTTGGTAACATAATAGGCCCCTTGACCAACGCACCACTTTTTTTAACAGCTTCGATTATATTTTTTATCGTCAATTCTAACAACTTAACATCATACGCATATAATTTAAGTCTAATTTTTAATGTGCTTTTTTCTGCCATTTTTACTATATATAAATTTTAAATCTCTAACTTTATCAGATTGTCATTTTTAATTGATAAGGGGCGGAGCCCTGAAAGGGCTCCGCCCCTTCCCTTTTATTTAATTAACTTTGTAACAACACCAGCACCAATAGTTAAACCACCTTCACGAATAGCAAATCTCAAACCCTCTTCTAATACAACAGGTACTATAAGTTTAACCTTTAAATTGACATTATCACCAGGCATAACCATCTCTACTCCTTCTGGCAATTGTATTTCGCCAGTAACATCAGCCGTTCTAATATAGAATTGTGGCCTATAGCCATTGGTAAATGGTTTATGTCGACCACCTTCATCTTTAGTTAAAACATAAACCTCTGCTTCAAATTCTTGATATGTTTTAACAGTACCTGGAGCAGCCAAAACTTGCCCGCGCTCCACTTGTTCTTTTTGCACACCTCTAACTAACACACCAACATTATCGCCAGCAACAACTTCATCAAAAGCTTTTCTGAACATCTCTAACCCAGTAGCAACTGTTTTAATTGGCTTCTTACCAAGTCCAATAATCTCTACCTCATCATTAAGTTTAATCTTGCCTCTTTCAATTCTTCCTGTTACGACAGTGCCTCTACCTGTAATAGAAAACACATCTTCTATTGGCATAAGGAATGGCTTATCAACAGGTCTTTCTGGCAATTCAAAGACACCATTTTCCAACTGTTCGATAAAATCTTTTAACTTCTTTTGTTCAGCCTCATCCCCTTGAGCTGCTTTAAGAGCATTAATTTTCAATACAGGTACATTGTCATCAAAACCATAAGACTTAAGCAACCCTTTCACGTCTTCTTCGATAAGAGGTAATAATTCCGGATCTGTATCTGGAAACACATTAATAACAGGAACAATCTTTTGAACACCAACTTGTTTTGCCAAAAGCACATGTTCCTTTGTTTGTGGCATAACCCCATCATTACCACTAATAAGCAACAATGCGCCATCCATTTGAGCTGCACCAGTAATCATATTCTTAATATAGTCTTTATGCCCTGGAGCATCAATAAGCGCATAATGCCTATTTGGTGTTTCAAATTCTACATGTGCAATTGTAATGGTAATACTTTTTTGTTTTGACTCAGGTGGTTTATCAAGTGCTTCAACTATTTTTTCCCATTCAGATGGGTTATAAGCCCTAATAATAGCACGAGCCAATGTTGTTTTACCATGGTCTACGTGACCAAGTAAACCTAAATTAAAATGTGGTTTTCTGTCTGCCATACTTATTTTATTAATATTTTATTCAAATTAATTTTTAGTCTACACGTTATATTATCAAACTTTATTTAATTTTGCAAGCCCCCAGAATTCTTAATTATTTTATCTAGAACATCAATAGGAACTTTCTCATAATGAGTAAACTCCATATATTGGTCACCACGACCTGAAGTGGCTGCCCTAAGTTTTGTAGCAAAATCAAATGTTTCAGACAAAGGTACATAAGCAGTAATAACTTGTAGGCCAGCCCTTTCATTTGTCCCCAAAATTTGGCCTCTTTTGCTCATAATTAAACCAGTAACTTCTCCAAGGAATTGATCTGGCGTAACTATTTCCATCTTCATAATTGGTTCTAACAAATATGGGTTAGCTTTTTTCATAGCTTCTTTAAAAGCCATACTACCTGCCACCTTGAATGCTGCTTCTGACGAATCTACTTCATGATAACTCCCATCAAACAAGATAACCCTAACATCAACCACAGGATAACCAGCAACAACACCAGCCTGCATAGCTTCTTTAACCCCTTTTTCTACTGCAGGTATATATTCTTTAGGAATTGCGCCACCTTTAATTTGATCAACGAACTCAAAGCCCTGCCCTCTTTCTAAAGGTTCAATTTTAATAACTACATGTCCATATTGACCACGTCCACCACTTTGTTTAATAAATTTTCCTTCTGCTTCCGCACTTGATGCAATAGCCTCTCTATAAGCCACCTTGGGTTCGCCCAACTTAAATTTTACACCATATTCACGGGCAATTCTCTCAGCCCAAATAGTCAAATGAAATTGACCAACCCCACCCATTATAGTTTCACCAGTTTCATGATCAACCTTAAATCTAATTGTAGGATCCTCTACCATAACTTTTTGAATAACCAAACCTAACTTGTCGGCATCAGCCTTTGATTCGGGAATAACAGAAGCAAAAACAACAGGCTCTATAAAATTAATCTGTTCTAACACAATAGGATGATTTTGATCACTTAATGTGTCTCCAGTATAACTATCTTTTAAGCCAATCAATGCACCAATCTCGCCAGCCATTAAATAAGGAGCATCTTCTCGCTTATTTGCATGTAATAATGCGACCCTACTAACACGTTCTTTTACTCCTTTAGTAGAATTATATACATAAGAACCTGGTTCTATCTTGCCTGAATAAACTCTAACCCAAGACAAAGTACCAATATGCGTATCATTTTGCACTTTAAAAACTAAAGCTGACAAAGGTTCAGATGGATCTGGATGCCTAACCTCTTTTTCCTTGGTTTTAGGATTAATGCCTTCAACTGGTGGCAAATCCAATGGTGAAGGCAAATAAGCAGTAATCATATCTAATAAGTATTTAACAATTGCAGTTCTAGAATCGCCTCCTGCGACTGGAAATACCTTACCACCAATTACAGCTTTACGTAGCGCTTTCTTTAATTTATTAACTGGAATTTCTTTACCTTCTAAGAATGCTTCAAGCAATTCATCGTCGTGCTCTACTATTTTTTCTAATAACAGAGTTCTATGCTCTTTAACGAGATCTTGCATATCAGCAGGTATTTCACCTTCTTCAAGTGAAATACGTTCCTTAGGATCATAATACCAAGCCTTTTGCTCCATTAAATCGATAAAGCCATGCAATTCATGCCCTTGCCCAATAGGCAAAGTAATTGCTACAGCATCCTCTGTTAAATGTTCTTTAATACTTGTTAAACTTTTATAAAAATCACCACCAATTAAATTAAGTTTGTTAATAAAACCAATTCTAGGTACTTTATATTTATCTGCTTGACGCCAAACGGTTTCAGTTTGCGCCTGAACTCCAGATTTACCATCAAAGATAACAACAGCACCGTCTAAAACCCGTAATGAACGCTCTACTTCTGCTGTAAAGTCAACATGACCAGGTGTATCTATTATATTTATACGATAAGTCTCATCATCATATTGCCAAAAGCTAGTAGTAGCAGCAGAAACAATGGTTACACCCCTTTCACGCTCTTCAGGCAAATAATCCATATCTGTATTACCTTCATCAACATCCCCAATATCATGTTTACGACCTGTAAAAAATAACATACGTTCTGTTGTTGTAGTCTTACCTGCGTCTATATGTGCAATAATACCTATATTTCTAACTCTTTCAAGCGGTATTTGTTTATAATCAACTGATTGTCTATCATCTTTAGCCATACTTACTTATTTTTATAAATTAAAAGCTTCCAAATAATATCACAAAAAGCTACAAAATGCCAAGGGCCGGGCTCGAACCGGCGACCCCAGCTTTTTCAGAGCTGTGCTCTACCAGCTGAGCTACCTTGGCAAGCGTTAGAATTATAACGAGTTTTTTATTTTAATGCAAATTTTTTATTTAAATATTTGATTACTAGACTAAACAATAAACAAAATCACATAACTTTAACCCTATTTTACGTTTAATCTTCCCATAAATTAATCATCATAAACCTACTTTTTGTTTTTACGAAAAACAGAAGTAACAGCTGTTATAATTCCCAATAAACTAACTATTAACGTTTTATTATCTAAAATGGGCTTAAACACAGTTTTTAATTGAGAAGATAAATTATCAAGTTCATTAAGTTTATGTCGTGCTAATTTTACAATCTTGTACCCTCTAAAAAGCAGAACTAGCGCCCCCACCCCAATAATTGTCCACAAAATCAAAAAGATTACAATCAAAGCTGTTAACATATTTCTATTTCTCTACTTTAGCAAGAATATCTTTTACATTTACTAATATATATTCTACACCATCAACTTTTATATCTGTGCCAGAATATTTAGCATAAATTACTACATCACCTACCTTTATCTGCCTTTTTTTAATAAGCTCCGAAGATCCTACTGCTATAACTTCACCCATTGCAGGGGCATCTTCTTTTGCTGTAGCTGGAATAATAATGCCAGCTTTTGTTACTTCCTCCTTATCATCTTCAAACTTTTTTAGTAACACCTGTTTATCTAAAGGAATGATATTCGCCATTTTTTATTAATTAACATCTTATTTTAGTTAGGGCCTTTTAGCAATCTATAATCTTGATTGCTATTAAATATAATAGCATAAAATTAAACTCTGTCAACAATTTTTAATAAATTGTATAATTCTAACAATGAAATCATATAAACTGCAAAGATTTAAAAGGCAAGTTTTATTCCTAACGCATACATTTATTACTAAACTACTAACAATAAAAAAGATATTTAAGAGAAAAAATATATATGTCTTAATCACGCTAATAATAATTGCGTTTATATTAATGTTCTATCCAGTTACACGAGTAGAATTTCAGGTTTACAATAAAACACTGATAACAAATGCAGAACTTGCACAAATTAAACAAATAACAAAGAAAAATAATTTTTTTTTACTTAATCCCACTAAATTAAAAAAGCTAATTCTGCATAATTTCCACAACATAAGTGATATTCAAATACAAAAAGAACTCCCAGGACACATTTTAATAAGAATCACAGAAACAAACTATTTGGGTGTTTTGCATATAGAGGGTAAGTATTTTTTATTAACAAGTGAAAATAAAATTTTACCAGCAGAGCCCAAAGTATTGCAAAATCCGCACCTCCTAAGTCTTCCATCAATTTATAGCACGACCTACAACCCAATTTTTATAAGAAATATCCATGAATTAATAATCCAATATAACCAGTTATTACTTAATGACAAAACACAAACAAAGCAATTAACAGATTTAAGTATACAAAAAATATATAATATTATAACCTTAAACCATATACCTACAATAAAAATACAAACCTCTAAGTATATATTCCTGATATCACCAACAAAAGATCTAAGAAACCAGATAATTACACTAAAAATACTACTGACAAGCCCTTCTCTTAGATTTACAAAGTTTAAAATTATTGACTTAAGATTTGACAGACCTGTAATAAAATGATACATTTATTTAAGCTGTAATTTATAAATTAAAATAAAAATATATGAGTAAAACTTTAGTAGTACTAGATTTAGGAACCAGCAAAATAACATCGCTAATTAGTGAGGTTACAGAAACAGGCAGTGTAAAAGTGCTAGGAAGCGCTGTATTGCCATCTAAAGGAATTAGAAAAGGGATAGTAATAAACATAGAAGACGCAGTAAACGTAGTTGCTAAAGTTTTATCAGCAGCTGAGAGAATGGCCGACAGACCAATTACAGGAGTATATTTGTCTGTATCAGGCGAATATATACAGAGCGTGAATCAAAGAGGTACAGTTTCTGTTCCAGGAAATGAAATAACCCATGATGACGTAAAACGGGTTGTAGAAGCTGCAAAAACCCAACTTGCACCATATCCCAACAATGTAGAATTTATTCATATTATTCCCAATGAGTTTACTGTCGATTCACAAGCAGGTATCAAATATCCAATAGGCATGACAGGCTCTAAACTAGAAGTAGAATGCCATTTTATAAGCATTCCCAAAAGCGCATTGCAGAACCTTTCTAAAACAGTCGAAAAGCTAGGGATTGATGTCTATGGTCACATATTTTCTGGCTGGGCCGATACATATGCAGTATTAACAGATACAGAAAAAGAACTTGGTGTTACATTATTAGACATTGGTGCAGGCACAACAGATGTAGTTATTTTTAAAGAAGGCAAAGTGGTCTATAGTGCTAGCATACCGATTGGAGGTGCAAACATAACGGCTGATATTGCAGCTGGCTTGCATTTATCATCGCTAGAAGATGCACAAAAGGTAAAGCATAACTTAGAAAAGATTTTAGCAAGGCCCGAATCTCCTAATTTTAAAGAACAAGAAAAGGGGAACAACACACAGAAGACACAAGGAAAAGAATCTGATTCGGCTAAAGAAGATGATAAAGTAAAAGTTGACTTTTTAAATATTCCAGAACTCAACACCGTGTCAAGAAAATATCTAAAAATGATTATAGATGCTCGTATATCAGAAATCTTAGAATTTGCAGAAAAAGGAGCAAGAAAACAAAATGTAACAATTAAATCCCCAAGCGGAATTGTAGTCACAGGTGGCACTGCTAATTTATATAATATTACAAAAACAATAAAAGATATTGTGGGCGTTCCTGCGAGAAAAGGTGTACCAACTGGGCTAACTGGTATGCTAGATGATGTACAAGGACCCGAATTTGCAACCGCCTATGGATTAGTTTTAGCAACAAAAGGCTTAACACCAGCTGAAAGCATGGTAAACTCTAAAAAAGGCGGAATATTAAATAAAGTTAAAAATCTAATAAAATCATTTACACAATAAATGTTAGTTAAACCAACATTAAATACAGTAGCTAAGATTAAAGTTATTGGAGTCGGTGGGGGCGGTTGTAATGCTATTAATACAATGATTAATGATTTTGCTATACAAGGAGTAGAATTTATTGCAATAAATACAGACGAACAAGTGTTAAAGCAATCTCTTGCAGACACAAAATTACAAATAGGAAGTAACCTAACCAAAGGTTTAGGGGCTGGAGGTAATCCATCAATAGGGGAAAAAGCAGCCCAAGAAAGTGCCGATGAAATTGTTAAGCTTGTAGAAGGGGCTGACATGGTTTTTATTACTGGTGGTATGGGAGGTGGAACAGGAACAGGCGCAATACCAGTTATAGCTGAAATTGCAAAAAATGCCGGTGCATTAACTGTTGCTGTTGTTACAAAACCATTCTCTTTTGAAGGACCTAAACGAGCCGAGCTAGCTGAAGAAGGCATTAGCAAATTAAAAGGCTCAGCTGACACCATGATTATTATTCCAAACAGTAAGTTGCTCAATATATCTAAAGAAAGATTAACCTTTAAAGAAGCACTTAAAAAGGCTGACGAAGTTTTGGCAAAAGCAATAGAAAGTATATCTGGGCTAATAACAAAAACTGGTCTTATCAATGTTGACTTTGCAGATGTTAAAACAATACTAAAAGATGCAGGGACAGCAATGCTTGGTATTGGAGTTTCAAGTGGAGATGGCAGAGCTGTAGAAGCTGCAAAACTTGCGACTAGTAGCCCATTATTAGATATGTCAATAAAGGGTGCAAAGGGTATATTAATTAATATCACAGCACATCCTGAAGGGCTTACAATACAAGATATAGAAGATGCAGCTAAAGTTGTACAAGAAATGGCGTCTACTGATGCATTTATTAAATTCGGTACAGTATTTGATGAAGAAAAAATGTCTCCGGAAGATATTGAAATTTCAATAATAGCAGCAGGCTTTCAAGAAGCTCCACGCATTACCGAAGAAGAAATATCTATTAATACCATTGATAACGAACAAATTTCACCTAATATTTCAGTAAATACGGCTACTAATACATTAGACAACGAATCCCCAGAAACTAGTTCTGATCTAGATAAGCCAGCATTCTTAAGAAAAACCGATATACCACCTATTTTTAAAGATTAACAATGAAAAAATTTGAATTTTTAATAATTCCTATATTATTTTTTTTAGCAGGCTCTTTATTACAACTTTACTTAGATCCAAAAATATTACCAAAACTCCTAATATTAGGAACCATAGCTATTCTTTCATACATGATTCTTATTTTCTTGCCAAGAAAAATTTTAGAAAATCCGATTATCTTCATGTTATTATATATATTAACTATTCTAATTCTAATTTTTAATCTTACATTTGGCTTAAAAATTGCAGGAACAAAAAGATGGATTTATCTTGGATCCTTTACCTTTCAACCTTCAGAATTTATGAAATTTATACTAATTCCATTATTAACATTCATATTAAAAAACTCTAATATTACATCAAGAAATAAAATAATGTTTACATTTATTATTTTATTAGTTCCCGTTATATTAACATTTATACAACCTGATGCAGGAACTGCTTTCATCTTATTAAGCATAGGACTTAGTATAATTTTAAATGAATATTCTTACAAAATACCTCAAATACCAAACTACTTTTTAATTTACGGAACCTCTTTTATACTTTTATTCTTTACTTTAATTCTTCATTGGATATTCATTTTTTTACTTTTATTTATTATCATTAATAACAAATACTTTTTCAACAAGCTAGGGATTTTAATACTTATATTATTATTTATTACTCCTTTAAGTCTTAATTATCTTGCTAAATCTTCATTATTTAGAGGTTATCAACAAAATAGAATAAAAACTTTTATTATACTTATTAAAAATAAAAAATTAGACGAAAAACTTGTAGAGCAAGAAAATTTTAACTTTAATCTTAAACAATCTAGAATTACAATAGGCTCTGGTGGCTTAACAGGAAAAGGTTTGCAAAATATCACTCAGACTAGACTCAAATTCTTGCCAGAATATAAAACAGACTTTATGTATGCTACAATTGCCGAAGCATTTGGCTTTTTAGGAATTATTACTATAATAACTTTATATATTACATTAATTTGGCAAGTACTAAACGCAAAGTCCAATATTCCTAATAACTCTAGTATTGAATTAATAAAAATAGGAATAGCTTCTATGCTAATTATAGAACTAATTATTAGTATGGGAAGCAATTTAGGCTTATTACCAACTAAAGGCATACCTCTCCCCTTTATTGCTTATGGCGGTACGTCTTTAATAACTCATTTTATGTTATTAGGACTATTAGCCAATTTATCTGATAACAATAAGCCTATATAACATGTATAAGTTTGTAAAAATTTTATAAATACAAACAACAAATAACCAAGCTGGTGGTGGGATTCGAACCCACGACCTCTCCTTTACGAAAGGAGCGCTCTAACCAGCTAAGCTACACCAGCAAAGTTAAAACTTACTTTTATTTTACAACAAATATTAAAAAATATAAGCAAGCACCAAAAATATAATATTGGACTAATTATTGTTGATTAAATAATCTGTAACAACAATAATCCTTCCAGTTTCCTTAGGTACTTTCTGCAAGAATACGGGCATCCAATTAGGGATATACATCATATCATAACTTAAAACAAAATTACTATAATTTTTTTCAATAACATTTCTAGCTTGTTCTAAAGTTAATCCTTTTATACTATTTTTTAATTCTTCATAAGCAAGATACGGAACTATAGATGCCTTTACATGCACCACAAAATTGACATGTTTAGAATCTATTATCTTTATTGACTTAATAGTATAAGAAAATTCTTCAATTTTAATTTTTACATCCTCATTTAACTTTTTTGTTTTTTTATAATCCTGAATAACAAGCTCTTTAGAAAGAGATTCTAATGATGGCAAATGATAATATAGGGCTCTTATTTTTACTTTATAGCCCAAGGTAAACTCAGTGGCTTCTTCCCCCAATTTAGGAGTTAAAGAATACTTTTCGTCTTTGGGAGTAATATCTTTAACTGAATTAGGGACTAAAACAAAATTTTCATTTTTATAAACATCTTCTATTCCAACTTTTGCCTGATCTAATAATTCTTGTTTTAATTTTTTCAATGCCTTTTTAACATCATCTTCTGAAACTACTGTGTATTCTCGCTGGCTACCACCACTAAAAGCACTATTATTAACAGCCGAATAATTCTTAGAAATTCCTTCAAGTGTAAAAGTCTGATTAGCAGCTAAGTTGTAACTATCGCCATAGTCTACTGCTTGGACATTCACATCTTTAGTTTCATTAGGATTAATGGTCACACTATTAGTTGCCTTAAATTCTTTGTTATCTGAACTAACAAACACTTGCCCAACATTAATTTCTATTGGCTCGGTATCATTATTAGTTACTGAGATTATACCAGTTGCATACGTACCATCTTGCTGTTTTTTGGTAGCCTTTTCTGTAATTGTTCCATCTTTTTCTGTTTCATACTCTTTTAATGCAAATTTCTTATGAGCTAAATCAATGCCTTCTACACCGAGTTCTGCAGTGAGATTATATTCCTTTTCTACTGAATTCTTAGGCAATTTAAAATGTATATAAACCTTCGTAAAAAATCTATAATAAACCCAAAATCCTATTCCCAAAAAAATTAAAAGGAACAAGAAAATGATTCCTATAATTATCTTAACTCCCCCAAAGCTTGGTTTTGCTACAGCCTTATTAATTAAATTATTTCCAGTAGGACTAATAATGTTAACCTTTTTATCTGTCTTAACAGGCTTAAACTTAGTTAAATTCTTCTTATTAGGCTCTATTAGTTTTGTAAGATCAGTACCAACAAGTTTACTCTTACGCGCCAAATCTAAATTAGCATTGCTAGAATTTTCTTTATTTCCATTTAACATAGCATCCCTTGCCCCTGGATCTACAGCAAATTTTTTGTCATATAATGCCTTAGTTTTATAATTTGCTAGTAAGTCATGAGCTTTTTGCCATAACTTAAAATCTAGTGTAAAGACATCTTGATTTGTTGTTGCAACTAATCCAGCATTAGTAGCAAACTGTAAAGCTTTTTCATTGGGTACAGAAACTACAACCTCCTTACCTAATTCTAGTATTTTCTTAAATAAAGTTTCAAGCCCTATATCGCTATATAAAACATCATTTCCTTCCGCAATAATTAAAAATACGCGAGTATTCAGAGAATTCTTTATTAAATCTATTATTATATTTAAGTTGTCTTGTGGTTTTACTCTAATAATGCTAATTTTCATAATTAAAGCCTACATAATTATAATTAGGTTTATTTATTATATCGTAAAAATATCTTGCAAGAGCAATCGGCGTAACGTCATATGGATATGTTAATTTGCCTGTTGTATCTATTACCTTATCTTGTTTATTGGGTGTTGCTAATACAACATTAGGATGTTTTTCAAATGGCAAGAAATTACTCCAAGGATAGGAAACTATTGTATCTTGAATATCTGGCAACATAGCACCACCTCCACATAAATATATCGTTGTTGGAAATTTTTCTACATTTTCGAACTTTTGCATTGCAATTCGTGAAGCATCAACCCATAAACGAGCATCTTCCCGGAGAGCTTCTCTTGTTTTTCGTGTCAAATCTGGTGGCAATGTACCAGAAGAATATTGTATCTTCCGCTGCTCTGCTAGTTGATAACTTAAATTAAATTCTTTTGCAATTTTTTGAGTAAAACCTCTTCCTCCAAAAGCAAACATTTGAGTTTGAATTGAACCACCCTCCGTAACTAAAGCGATATCTGTCGTTCCACCACCAATATCAATAAAGATACCAGAAAAATTTGGATCTGTTAATACATCTTTAAATGAACGAGCAACTGCATAAGGCTGAACTACAATACCAGATAAATTTATTCTTAGTTTTTTAGTTATATCAGCCAAATTCTTAATTACAGACACAGGTGCAAAAGAAGCATATAAATTTGCACTTATTCTACTGCCTGTTTTACCTACAATATTACTTGTAAAAACACCATCAACAAAAAAACTATTAACACTTACATTAAGAACAACAACTTCATTAGTAGTAACTCCTAAAATATTTGCTAATTCTTGTTTGCCATCAACAATAATTTGATCAAATAAATTAGTTAAAATAACTGATTCCTCTTTTTCTGTAATTGGTTTATTAGATACATACATTCTATTTATATAAGCATTTACAGAGATACCATTGATTAACTCACCTGCAATACCAAAAATAGTTTTAATATTAGGAATTCTAACTTTATTAATTTCCTTAAAAAGACCGTCTATTACCTGGTTTGCAGTTGAATAAACTAAATCAATATCCAAGACCCGTCCAGCTTGCATCGCTTTTAGTGGCTGATTAACATAATAAGAAGCAACTATAGTCACACCTAAATCAGTTATTTTGAACAACAACCCTTTAGCGACTTCTGTCCCAATATCTAAAGACAAAAATAATTCATCTTGCAAATGAGTTTTGGTTGTTTTATTAAATAATTTGCTTAAAAAATTCATATTAAAGTATACCATATAACAAACAAATTATATCGTTGGCGTGCTTTATAAACAGAGTTACCATAGGTTAGCGTATATAATTGACCTTAATTAATGGAGAAATATTATATTCTTTTGACAAAAACCTTGCCAGACCTTGAATAATATGAGTGGTAATTTTAACATTATCTACTATAAATTTTTGCTTTAACAAAGAGTTAACATAACTTAAAATCTCTTTCCTAAATTTATTTTTTTTAGCTTTAGGAAACACTCCAATACACATAACATTCTTTAATATTCTCCCTTGCAAGGTTAAAACTATAATTCCGTTTGCTCCTAAAACCTTTCTATTTTCTAGTAAAGGATCGTGTGAACTTAGTAATGTATTATCCACTATTGCATAAGGATATATATCTAATTTCTTTCTTGTAACTAACCTGCCATTAGGAAATGCATAAACAGCCCCCTCGGTTGGAACAAAAATTTTATTTGAAGATATACCATTTTCAACGAGCAATCTTTTATGTTGAAATAAAAAAGAAGGATACCCGTGCACAGGAATATAATATTTTGCCTTAAGCAAATATGCCATTTCTACCATTTCTTCTTGATAAGCATGACCACTTACATGAACATCCATTAATTTACTGTTTATAACCCTAACACCTGTATATGCTAATAAGTCCATTAATTGTTGCACATCTACTACATTTGTAGGTATAACTGACGCAGACAAAATTACAGTATCAGTACTTTTTAATTTAACCTTTTCATGCTTACCACGAGCCATTCGTGTTAATGCAGCCATATGCTCGCCTTGACTGCCTGTTGCTAAAATAACGACTTGTTTATCATCATATTTAGAAATCTCTGATATTGGTATTATTACATCTCTATCTGCAACCAAATAACCAATACGCTTTGCAATCTTAATATTTTGTTCCATACTTCTACCTGTAAAAGCAACTTTTTTATTTAATTTTTTTGCTATCTCTATAATACCAATCATTCTAGAAACAAGTGAAGAAAACATGCCAATAATTACCCTACCCCGAGATTCACCTATTATTTTTTCTAAAACGCCCATAATAGCAGTTTCTGATTTAGAATGTCCTTGTTCAAAAGCATTTGTAGAATCTAATAACGCACTAAGAATACCTTGTTTTGCCCATTGTTCAATTATATGAATATCCGTTGGCCGCTCGTTTATAGGAGTATCGTCAAATTTATAATCGCCTGTATAAACTATCTTCCCAAATTGAGTATTTACTCCCACCATCATGCTATGAGGGATGCTGTGTGTTACATGGGCAAAATTAACTTCAAAATTCTTAATCTTAACTAAATCACCGGAGTTTACGATATTAAATTTTAATTTTTTTTCTTTCTTAATGCGCTTTAATTTTTCTGATATAAATTCAATTGTAAATCTACTGCCATAAAAAGCCAGATTATTGGGCAATGTTTGTAATAAATACTCTAATCCTCCTACATGATCTAAATGGGCATGAGTTAAAACAATACCTGCAATATTATTTTTAACTAATCCAAAAAACTCAACGTTAGGGATAAATCCCTGAATTCCATAAGCTGATATATCAGGGAACCCAATGCCAAAATCAACGATTAAAATCTTACCATTTTTTGCGACTAAATAAGAATTTTTACCTATATCAGCAACCCCTGAGTAAATTATAACAATAGGATATTTATATGAATCTGCAAGGATTTTATTTACCCTTTGTTTAAGAGAAACAGTCATATGTTTAGATTTTTTACTATTAATTTATGTATCCCATATCAACATCAAGATATTTCTTAATATTATCAGGTGTCACAATAACTTGTTTTACTCCGTTCATTAAAATATCATAAGCAACCTTTCTGCCTAAGTTAAGCAATATTCTCGTTAATTGCCTAATACCCGCATCAAACCCCATAGGCCTTACAATTAATGGCC
>Ga0256833_1001035_pt1 | contig 20980 bp, 19 predicted proteins | sample 356284metaG_FD_190535 | JGI IMG/M metagenome (GOLD analysis project Ga0256833, IMG submission 190535) | Hydrothermal vent microbial communities from Mid Atlantic Ridge, Atlantic Ocean - 356-284 | ecosystem: Environmental > Aquatic > Marine > Hydrothermal vents | place: Atlantic Ocean: Mid... | reverse complement strand
GGCGGCCTTGGGGTGGAACATCGTTGAGCGTGAGGGTATATCGTTCAAGCACCCGGCGAGGTTCATACTCGTGGGCAGTATGAACCCTGAGGAGGGTGAGTTAAGGCCCCAGCTACTCGACAGGTTCGGCCTCTACGTTAGGGTTGAGGCATCGAGGGATCCTGAGGTAAGGGCTGAAATCGTGAGGAGGGTTGAGGAATTCCACAGGGACCCAATAGGCTTCAGGAGGAGGTGGGAGGGTGAGCAGAGGAGGATTAGGGAGAGCATAGTTAAGGCCAAGGAACTCCTGCCGGAGGTCAGCGTAGATGATGACCTACTGAGGCTCCTAACAAGAACGACCGTTGAGATGGGCATCAGGACGCATAGGGCGGAGATAACGACTATCAAGGCAGCGAAGGCGATAGCTGCCCTCAACGGCAGGACTAAGGTGACGTTCGAGGACTTAAGGAAGGCAATGGAGCTAACACTCCCGCACAGGCTAAAGTCAAGGCCCTTCGAAACCCCGCCCCCACCGCGAGCACCACCCAAGGAGAGGAAGGGTGAAGGAGAGCCCAAGGAGGGGGGCAGGAATCCCAGGGAAGGTAAGGACGAGCGAGGCGGTGGGGGAGGCAGTAAGGGCGGGAAGCACCCCTCAAGCGGGTTAGGCAACGCCTCACTGCTCTTCAAGCCCGTGAAGCCTGAGGGCGATGTGGGGGGTAGGGAGGCTGGCGAGAGGTTCGCGGCTACGTTGCTGAAGCCCCGAAGCATGGGGAGGGGCTCCAGGGCAGGGCTAATGACGTTCGTGGGTGGCGGGAAGGGGTACGCCGTCACCTACGCCCTGCCTAGGGGGGAGGAGTTAAGCGATGTTGACCTCGCGGCAACGCTGAACGCCGCCGCCTTAAGGACCCGCTCACTCCCCCTCAGGGTTGAGGATCAGGACGTGAGGGTTAAGCTGCGTAGGTGCAGGGTGCCCAGGCTGGTGGTGCTGCTCCTCGACTGCAGCGGGAGCATGTCGCTTAGGAGGAGGATGTCCTTAGCTAAGGGGTTGGCGCTGAAGTTAATCGAGGAGTCCTACGTTAGGAGGGACTACGTAGCCCTCATAACATTCAGGGGGAGGGAGGCTGAGGTGGTGGTGCCCCCAACTAGGAGGTATGAGCTGATTTACGAAGTCATAGATAAGCTACCTACGGGCGGCAGGACGCCGCTGTCGGCAGCCCTCAGCAAGCTACTCATGATCGCGGGCCTCTTCAGGCTTAAGTACAGGAACTCCATGGTTAAGGCAATACTGATAACGGACGGTAAGGCTAACGTACCCCTCACCAACGCACCTATTAGGGAGGAGTTAATTGGGTTAGCGTTGAGTGTTAAGAGACGCGGGATACGGGTGGAGATATACGACGCCAGGCCTGAGGGGGTTATCGATCCCTCACCCTCGTACTTGAATATGCTTGCCGGGGTTCTAGGATCTAACGTGAGGGTCGTTTAAGTTACTCCCCTACCTCGTGGTTCGATAGGGGCTCCACGGTCATGCTCCTGAGTGAGAGTATCTTGATTATGTCGGCAACGTCTTCCGCGTAGTCCGTGGCTGTCTCGAGCGCCTCTATGAAGTCCCTCAACATCACTATTACTGCTGGGTTCGTTATCTTGTAGCCTAGGGACACTAACGTCTTCTTAGCGACGTGGTTCACCTCATCCGCTTCCTCCTCAATCTTCTCCACCTCCTCAACCCTCCTACCCATCTCCTTCCTATCACCCTCCAGCAATGCCTTAGCGGCCTCACTTAACTCCTCAGCAGCCCTCTTGCCGAGGTAACTCAGCCTCTCTATCTTCTCCCTAATCTCAACCGGTATCTCCAGGTAGGGTATTATGTCTAGGTGGCGCGAAGCCTCCTTAATCCACTCCGACATCCTGTCAAGCATTCTAAGGAGTTTGGAGAGGTCCTCCTTTAAGTCCTCGTCCTTAACCTCGGAGGCTATCTTAGCCATTAACTCCCTCCTGAACGCGTCGGCCTTCGTGTCGAGCTTGATGCACTCGTCTAAGTGCTTGTAAGCGTTGTTCAGGTCCATGTCGTTTAAGCTGTTTATGGCTCTCTTGAAGGACTTAGCCATGGATTCAATCATGTCGAAGTACTTGAGTATGCCTTCACTTATTGAGCGCGGTAACCCCAACGCCTCAGCCCGCTAATAAGGTTGGTGTGAGGAAAAATAACTTTCTCATGACTCGATGTTGTGGTTGTGGACACGCGCTGCCCTCCTCACGCCTTGCCGGCCAGCTCCTTAATGGTCTTAATCACCTTCTCCCTGAACTCTATGTACGCTGCCTTGAAGCCCTTCATGGTCTTAACGCATGGTCCGTAGTTGGGCCACTCCTCAGGGTCTATGCCCCTGCCACCGTAGTTCTTCGTTATACCGACCTTCCTCAGCAGCTCGTTGAGCTTTGGTGAGGCCTCAAACGCCTTAACGAAGTCCTCGTACTTCATCAGGCGCTCTAGGTTCTCCTTAGGTAGTTCCTGCATTATTGACTCGGCGTAGTCGCTTAGGTTGAATCCCTCCTTCATTGACTCCTTAAGCACGTTGAGCTGGTGGTTCGGGAACTCCGTGTTCGTCATGTTTCTTGATGCGAACGTGTAGAGGGTGTCGATGGGCTTACGCTTCGACGCGGGCAGCAGGTCTATGCGGTCCAGGATCATCTCGGCGTCCTCAGTACTTATTCCGAACTCCTTAACTAGGTGGTCGATCCACTTAACCCTGTTCCACGGCGAGAACAGTATCTCGTACACCCTCTGCGCTACGTACGTGCCTGAGAGGGCTAGGTCCTCTGCTAGGGTCTCAAGCATCTTCCTAACCTCGTCCCTACTGCCGTACTTGCCGGTCGCCGTTAACGCGTCTATTAACGGATCCTTCACGATGTTCCTTCCCATGACCTTCTTGCTCGTTAAGTACTCGACCCTCTCCTTCAGCGGCTTCTCCTTAAGCGCCTTAACCTCCTCGTCGCTTAGGCCGAAGCCCTTAGCTAGGTTGTCCAGTATCTCCTCACGCTTCGCCTCATCCAGGCCCTCAAGCCCCTTCAGTATTAGGTCAGCGACGATGGACTCGCGTAGGTGGTCCTCGAGCCTCCCGCCCATGTTGGTGTCGTATGTTTGCGTGGGCTTAATGCCCATCTTAATGGCCTTCGCCATGCCGCGCATCGCCGCGTACGCCGCCAGTACTTCCTGCGAGACCGTGTAGCTGACGGTTATGTTCTGCCCTATGCCTAACTCGTTCAGCCTCCTAGCAATCTCCAGGGCTGCGGGGTACGCGCACGCAACCTTAACGACCAGGTTAGGCCTGCCCCTCTCAATGCTTGGTGAGTAGCCCCAGAGTAGCCAAGCGTCGTAAACCCTTAAGTCCTCCTCAAGCCTAGCGGCGAACTCCCTCGCGGCCTCAACGCTCTCATCAGCCTTATCAGCTATTAGTGGGTTGAGCTGGTAACTCACTAGGCCGTCGTGGTAGTCGCTCCAGAAGAAGGGTGGCCTGAACACTAGGAAGTTATCCATTAGGCCGAACCTCGTGGCCTCCATCGCTATCTCGTCCTGGTACTTCTCCGGGTTCTCGAACCACTCCGGGTGCTCCTTCATTAGGACGTCCTTAGCGTACTCCTTGAAAGCCTCCCACAGCTCGGGGTCATCACTGTACGCCTTAGCCGCTAGGGCCGGGTTGGTTGAGACCTGCACGTAGCCTAAGTGCCTCAACCACCTAAGCCCTAAGGCGTAATCGTTCCCGAACTTGCAGAGTCCCTCGAGGGACGCGCGGTAGTACACGTTATTCGTTATTAAGTCACCCAACGCCTTCACGTAAGTCTCCGCGAGGTTCTTGGGGTCGAGCTTCTTCTCAGCCTCCTCAGCCATCCACGCCAGCATGCTGTTACCCTTATTCACGATCTTCATGCTCCTCAACTGCTCGTCAATCACGACATTGAGTACGGGTGCCTCCCCACCGAAGAGCGACCTCTCCTGAGCTTCCCACTCCTTAAGCGCGTTGACTAGGGAGTCAACCGCGTTAGCCACTTCAGCCCACTCAAACCCAACCCTCACCGACTCGATGCCTACGAGGTTCCACACGAGCTCAAGCACGGTGTCGTACAGCCTGAACCTCTCGACGATCACGCGCTTAAGGGCGTCAGGGCAGCCGCTCTCCACGGCCTTCCTGTGGGACGCGAATACCGCGTTAACCCTCCTGACAACCGACCCCACGACCTCCATGAGGTGCCCACGCATCTCGGGGTGGAGGACGTGGTCAGCCGCGAGCTTCGTGTGGCCCGCAAGCGCGGTCTTAACTACGTGGTCTGCGTGGTCAACGCGCGGGGGCACGGGGAGCGTGAGCTTCTCCGGCCTAGCCGCTTTAATGATTTCCTTAACGTAATCCGGCGCTACGGTTTTGGAGGACATAGCTCACCACCTTAGGGTACGCCCCTTACTTTACCGTCGTCTAACCGAGAAGAAATGAGGTTAAAAACGTTGAGGTCGTGAATCCTAGGTATCCTAAGCGAGTAAGTGCTGAATTAGTGAATACCGATAGTAGTGACTCTCCACGTGGAGGGCGGGAGGTGAGTGATTCGGAATGGCTAGGGAAGCTAGCATGCTTGATTAAATTTTTAATCAAGAATTATAGGAAAGACAATTTGTGCTAATTGCTTTTAAACCGAAAAGGTGAAGACCGAAACGTGGTGATGCATGCATGAAGGGTAGGGCAGGCATAGTAGCAGTAGCTATTGTCGCCTTAATAATTGGGGCGGCCGCCGGTGCGTTAGGGGTTTAAGTACATCGCCCAGCAACAAGACCTTTATCGACCTGTACGGGAAGCTCGTGAGTATGGGTAGCAAGAACGTCACGGAAGCGCTGGAGGTCGGGTGCATGATAGAGGAACCGGACATTAAGGATCTGCACGAGTGAGTAGGGGAAGGTGCAGAACTACCCGGACATAGTGAAGGTCTTCGAATCCCTAATGATGGGTAGCAGGAACCACTTAAGGTCATTCTACTGGACCCTAAAGAACGTGTACGGCATCGAGCACCACCCACGATACATCAGTGTGTTGAGGAGTTCAACCAAATAGTGAACTCACCCATGGAGATACCCGCAACCTCCTCAGTACCGGCAGGCACTGGAAAGCACGGTAAGCCCTAATGAGGCTTAGTCTAGAGCTCCTTGAAAACCCTTAAAGAAGTTTTGAGCATAGACAACGCCATTTTTAGTTGGTTAGATATGAATTGTTTAGAACATTAACTAAAACTTATTAAATTCCTAACAAAGTAGTATAGTGGTGAAAACCTATGAAGCTCGAAGAATACCTAAGCATGTGGACTAAGGGTGAAGCGGAGGAAATAATCGAGTACTTAGCGGCCTCAATAATTGCTGAGGAAAGCGGCCTAATAGAGGTGGCTCAAGCCTTAAGGACAGTGGCTCTTGAGGAAGCCACGCACGGTGCTAGGGCGTTAGTGCTTGCCGGGAGGATTAAGGATCTTAAGGAATTCATAAAGCACCGCATCGAGGAGGAGAAGGAAGCGGCTAGGGTGAGGCATGAGGAGGCGAGCCACCACGAGGAGCCGTGGAAGACCGTGTTCGAGTACACGGCGAGGGATGAGGAGCGCCACGCAAGAATACTTGAGGGAATCCTCAAGAAACTAGAGTGAGTTACCTGAGAGCCCGGTACCCTCCCTTCCCTCCCGCCTAGGCCTACTAAGCACTTTTTCCACTAGCTTAAACACCTCCGTCAAAGCATCCTTAACTTTCCCCCTTACCGCTAGGTGCGTGAGGAGATCCTCGTCGATCACGTCCTTCGTTGCCGCGAGGAGCCATAACGCCTTATCCCTGTCCTCACTTGATCCCCAGTACTTCCAGCCAGCTAAGTAAGCAACGATTAAGTACTCCGGTGGGTCAAGGTATAGGGCCTTCCCCCTAACCCACACCTTAACTGGGGGGACCCCCCTATCGTAGTAATCCGCAACTATGTCCACGGACTTAAGGGAGAGGTCCCCCTCCAGCAGGTATCCCCGCCCTATCGCCTCCCCCACGCTAGCCAAGAACCTCTCGATGGCTCGGGAAACTCTGGAGTTACTGCATATTAAGTCCACATCCATGGTCCTGTAGATTCTCCCGGTGTACACCTCCACAGCGAAACCGCCGGTAACGACCAAGTAACCTAGGCTACCCCTCTCGACAGCGTCGTTCAACCAGGCGATGAAGTACGCGTAGCGCTCAGTAACGTCGCTAATCCCACCTAATTCCTTGAGAAGGCTCGGGAAGTCCCTGAGTAACGCCTTAATCACCTCTTCCTCAGCCTCAACACCCTTCCCTCCTTGCAAACCTCAACTACCTCCAAGTACGTGCTGAAGCCCTCCCTAGCCAGGGTGGCTAGGCGTAGGGAGTCCTTAAGACTTCTCGATGTTTTCCTGTGTCTCCCCCTTAACGTTAAGGACGCCTTAAGCAGTTCCCTCCGCAACCTCCAGAACCTCTTCAGGTCGTCCCACCGTAACTCCCTACCCATGCCCCCTTCTCCACCTAATTACGTAATCACGATAAAATAATTAAGCCTCGACGTGGTGATGGGGATGCAATGACCTAGCGTTTTGAAATGGAAAATGGGAAAAACATTCTCAGATTACTTGAATCCCGGAGGCCTTACCTTCAGCACCTCCTTATTCACTAGGGTGGGTGGTTCCCTGCCCTCGTAGAACGCTATTAGGTTCTCGGCCACTAGCTCAGCCATCTTATGCCTTGTCTCGTACGTCGCGCTACCTATGTGCGGGGCCAGCGTGACGTTTATGAACGCCGTTATTGGGTGGTTGGGGTCTAGGGGTTCCTGCTCGTGCACGTCTAGGGCGGCTGCCTTAACCCTCCCCTCCCTCAAGGCCTTGACGAGGGCTTCCGTGTCTATTACCTTGCCTCTGGAGGTGTTCACTATTATTACTCCAGGCTTCACCTTCTTGAGGCGCTCCTCATTGATTAAGTGGTACGTCTCCTTAGTGAGCGGGGTGTGTATTGATATGAAGTCTGACTCCTGGAGGAGCGTGTCTAGGTCCCTGTACTCGACCCCGAGCTTCTTCTCGAGCTCCTCCTTCCTTACGGCGTCGTAGTAGATTACCTTCATCCCGAAGGCCTTCCCGAACTCGGCGACCCTAGACCCTATCCTCCCTAACCCGATGATGCCTAGGGTCTTGCCCTTGAGCTCCACACCCAGCATCATGTGTGGGTGCCACCCCGTCTTGAGGCGCCACCACTCACCCCAACGCACGAAGTGGTCGGCCTCAACCAACCTCCTCGCGGCGGCCATTAGGAGGGCCCACGTTAGCTCGGCCGTGGCCTCCGTCAGTACGCCGGGGGTGTTGGTGACGTAGATCCCTAGCTTCGTGGCGCACTCAATATCTATGTTGTCGTACCCCACGGCGTACTGGGCGACTATGCGTAGGTTCTTGGCTTGACTCAGGAGGTTGCAATCGATCTTGTCGGTGAGGAGCGTGCCTAGCGCGTCCACCTCCTTAGCCTTCTCGAGTATCACTTCGTAGGGAGGTGCCTGGTACCTGTCCCAAACCTCCACATCGTAGTACTGGCTGAGCTTATCGATGACGTCCGGGAAGAGTTCCCTCGTTATGAAGAGCTTCGGCCTCAAGGCTTTAACACCACATGTCCTAACTCGAGAGTAGCCTTAAAATCAGTTACCCGCCGATACCATGTGGCGTGACGGTAATTAATGGCCCGCGCCGTGGCGCTCAAGCAATAATCATTAAGCCGGATCCATACACGGCAGGGCCTCACACCCAGACTAATATCGTACCTTAGTTGCCAACCTACATGGGAGGTCGCGCAACGACTATGGTGGCTAAGTCAGCCTTAATACCCTTTATAAGGAGTTACTTAAGATGGGGGAAGATGACGCGTTGGTTGGTTCGGCTACCTTGTCTAAGGAGGAGAAGGAGCGTTTGTTGAGGGCTGTTGAGGTTGACCGTGAGTTTAGGTACGCCCTCATGGGCTTACTCGGCTTTAGGGAGCTGCTCGAGCGCTTCACCAAGCTGGAGGAGAGGCAGCAGAAACTCGAGGAAAGACAACAAAGGCTCGAGGAGCGATTCGCTAAGCTTGAGGAGAGGTTCGCCAAACTAGAGGAGAGATTCGCTAGGTTAGAGGAGAGGCAGCAAAGGCTCGAGGAAAGAATAATCAAGCTAGAGGAAAGACAACAAAAACTAGAGGAGAGGCAACAAAGGCTAGAAGAAAGAATAATCAAGCTCGAGGAGAGGTTCGCAAAGTTAGAGGAGCGCTTCACCAAGCTGGAGGAGAGGCAGCAGAGGCTTGAGGAGGAGTTCATTAAGTTAAATAAAAGGCAGCAGGATCTTGAGGAGATGATGTATAGGGTTCTCGATAAGGTTATCGAGCTTTCTGAGGGTCTTGAGCGTGTTAGGAGGAGGCAGGAGTTAATGGCTATGGAGTTAGGGGCGTTAACGGAGAGCACGTACTGCAGGTTCCTTTGGGAGGATCTTAGGTGGGAGATAGAGTCTAGTGGTGACAGGGTAGTGTTTAGGCGCAGGAACGCTAGAGTTAATGGTGAGGACATAGACATGCTTATCGAGACGTCGAGAAGCGTTTACGTGGTGGAGGTTAAGGTTAGGCCCAAAGCTAGTGATGTGGGTAAGTTAGTGGCTAAGGCCGAGATCGTCGGGAGGAGCTACGCAGGCAAGGAAGTGGTTCCCGTCCTGGTTGGCGCCATGATTGGTGAGGATGTGGAGGAGTACGCGTCAAGGAAGGGGGTTAAGGTGTACGCCTACTGAGCGTAACTTCTCAAGGCACCTTTACCTTTATTTGCTCTCCATTAACACCTTGATTGAGGTGCTTAACACATGCCCCGCTTAGGCGTGGCCGTGGCTGGCCTAGGTAGGATCGGGAGGCTTCACGCGGAGGTAATTAAGGTCTGGGTCAAGGACGCAGAGTTGGTTGCGGTCATCGATGTCATCGAGTCCCTAGCTAAGTCCGTCGGGGAGTCCCTCAACGTTAAGTGGTACACTGACTACGATAAGGCGCTTCAGGACCCTAGGATCGACGCGGTAGTCATTGCCACACCCACCTTCCTCCACAAGGACATGATAGTTAAGGCGGCCGAGGCCGGGAAACACGTCTTCGTTGAGAAACCATTAACCGTCACCTCCAAGGAGGCGTTAGAGGTTAAGCAGGCCGTCGAAAAGCACCGCGTTAAGCTTCAGGTAGGGTACAACAGGCGCTTCGACTACGCCTACCGCAAGGCAAGGAAGGATATTGAGGACGGCGTGATTGGTAAGCCCCTGGCCTACCTAGCCGTCGCTAGGGACCCGGACGCCCCACCCGGGTGGGCCGCCGACCCCAAGCTCAGCGGCGGCATATTCCTAGACCAGCTAAGCCACGACTTCGACATGGCTAGGTGGTTAATGCGTGACGAAATAGTTGAGGTGCACGCCGTCGGGGGCGCGTACATACATGAATCCATAAAGAAGAAAGGTGACCTGGACGTGGTCAGCGTCGTAGTTAGGTTTGCGAACGGCGCTCAGGGAATCGTGCACGGCACCAGGAAATTCCCCTACGGCTACGAGCTAAGGACGGAGGTATTCGGCGATGAGGGAGTTATCTACGTAGGCACGAACAGGGACGAGCTCTACGCCAGAGGCACAAAGGACGGACTAACCTACTTCGGCGCCCCGTGGTTCATTAAGCGCTTCTATGACGCCTACGTAAACGAGCTAACGTCATTCATTAAGGCAGTGCTAGAGGATAGGGAGCCCGAATGCACGGTGGTCGACGGGTTAAGAGCTGTCCAGATAGCTGAGGCCTGCTGGAGATCCATTAAGGAGGGACGCCCCGTCAAGGTAGAGCTAAGTTAAGGCGATTAAACTTGAAACAGTTTTAAAAAGAGCCAACCAATCGTGGTGTCCCCCACCAGTTCCTAAGCCCGCCTAATTAACCCTACACCTAACACCTAACCAATATTGCCTTAAGCCGTGAGGATTCAACGCCTCCACGCATCACGAGCCTATTATTGGGTTATATTATCATACCGCAAAGCGACACTGCCTCGGCTTACCCAGCTCCGCCTAGGCAGGCAGAGCTAGAGCTGTGTACTTCGGCGCTAAGCTAGTCATACTGGATGAGCCCCGCCTCAGCCCTCTCCATAAAGGAGAGCGAGAAGGTTCTGGAGTACGTGCTGGAACTCAAGAAGAGGGGGAGCTCCATAATAATATCCCACAACATATACCACGTCTACGCGGTCCCGGACAGGATAGTCGTGCTGGACAGGGGGCGTAAGGTACTCGACATACCAAGGGAGGCGGCAACCCCAGAGGAAATAATAGATGTCATAGCCCATAGGAGGGCGCCGGAGGAGATCTCTAGGAGAGCTGAGGCGCTGGCGTGAATCAATTCCTAAAAGCAGGAATCAAGCTTTTTAGTAGGTATTACTTGATGCGCTATTTTCTCACTGAAGCAGTTAACTTGACAGTGTTAGTCATTACCATGGGACGGCGTAGCAAAGGATAAATACACACTACTCTAGGAAGTAATGCTGAGGTGCCTTCAACATGTCCGAGAAGATGTTGGCCCTACTCCTTGAGGCGGAGTTCTCGCCGAGACCGGGCTACGAATTAACTGAGGCGGAGAAGAGAACGCGTAAGGTTCGTGAGGGGAACAAGGTCTGGAAGAACCCATCCATAAGGCTTGTTGAGAAGGATGTGCCTAAGCCTAAGGGGAAGCAGGTCCTCATCCGTGTTAAGGCGTGCGGCATCTGCGGCAGTGACCTTCACTTCGTTGAGACGGATGAGGACGGCTACATGATCTACCCGGGACTCACGCGCCTTCCCGTGGTCATCGGTCACGAGTTCAGCGGCGTGGTTGAGGAGGTGGGCCCTGAGGTCAAGCTCGTTAAGCCGGGAGACCTAGTTACGTCGGAGGAGATGTTCTGGTGCGGTGAGTGCACCGCGTGCAGGCTCGCCTACGTGAACCACTGCACCAGGCTGAACGACCCTGCAGACCTCGAGTTCGGTGAGTTAGGCTTCACGCATGACGGCGCCATGGCTGAGTACGTCCTCATACCCTACGACAAGTACCTCTGGAAGATCGACTCCCTCGTCGAGACCTACGGGAGTGAGGAGAAGGCCTTCGAGGCCGGGAGCCTGGTGGAGCCCACCTCCGTCGCCTACCACGCCATGTTCAACCGTGCCGGGGGCTTCAAGCCCGGCGCGTACGTCGTGGTGTGGGGCGCCGGCCCCATAGGCCTCGCAGCGATATCCCTCGCCAAGGCCGCCGGGGCCGGTAAGGTGATAGCATTCGAGGTAAGCCCCGTGAGGATCGAGCTAGCTAAGAACGTTGGTGCGGACTACGTCTTCAACCCGCTCGAGCTAAGCAAGCAGGGTAAGGAGCCTTGGGAGAAGATCCTCGACGTGACCGGAGGCGACGGTGCCGACCTGCACGTGGAGGCGGCCGGGGCGCCGCAGCACACGCTGCCTCAGATGCAGCGCAGCCTAGCCATAGGCGGTAAGATAGCGTGGATCGGTAGGGCCCCGAAGGAAGTGCCGATATACTTGGAGATATTCCAGGTGAGGAGGGGCCAGATCTTCGGCTCCCAGGGACACTCGGGCTGGGGAACATTCAGGAACGTAATCAGGTTAATGGCGACCGGCAGGCTAGACATGACGAAGATAATAACCTCGCGCTTCAAGCTAGAGGACGCCCTCAAGGCATTCGAGAGGGGCCACAAACGCATAGACGGTAAAATAACGATAAAGATGGGTTAAGGCGTACCTTAAACAACGCGTAAAAGTCACGCACCCTTCCTTTTCCTCCGAAATGGAATAGAGGGCACCTAGGCCCAGATACGGGTACGCGCTCCGCCCACACCGTAAACGGGAAGTAATAACTGTGCTTCGCTTCCTTAATTACGTGGTGCGGTTAGAAATTACTGGGCGTCATCGACCTTGCGAATGGAACGCAAGCTGGTTAGGGATAAGGTTCCAGAGCTAATAGCTAGGGAGGGGCGCTTAATCAGCGTGAGTAAGGCTTCCGAGGACGAGTTGTGTGACTTACTGATTAAGAAGCTTGAGGAGGAGGTCGAGGAGCTGCGTAAAGCCCCCAGCGTTGAGGAGGTCGCTGACGTGCTGGAGGTGCTTGAAGCCATAGCGAGTAAGTGCTTGGGGGTGGGGTGGGACGAGGTACTGAAGGTCAAGAACATTAAGCGCGCCGAGAGGGGAGGGTTCGAGGAGGGCCTCGTAGCTAAGTACTTTGCCTAGGCAGGGACGGTTTCAGCGCAGTCCCCGACAGTTAGCTCTACTCGATTAGGTCAAAGAATCAATCCCAGAGACACGGCGTTGCACTATGAATTCAAGAGTCACGATCACGATGGGGGTTCCGGCGCGATCCTCCCCATGGCTAGCTCCACGTATTTCTTTGGCCTCATTTTGGCCTCATTATGAGTCCCCTCACCTCATCCTCAAGTTCTCCCCTGCTTAGTTTTCTCCTAGCCACGCCCTCCGCATGGCCTCCTCCACTACTGCTACCGCTTCCTCAATACACGCTTCCGTTTCATCCATCCTGGGTATTATGTAATCTTCGTTAATGCCTTTTCTCTAGGCATAGTTTGCTAGGGCGCCGGCAACAATCACGCCGACGAACTCACCATTAGTAAGGTTCGTTAAGTCAGTAGCCGCCGAAAGCACCGGCGTTGAACCTCAGGTCTTCGTTAACACCGGCAGGCACGACCCCGTATTTTACATGCTAACCGGGTCTGACGTAGTGGTCTACGAGCCCGGCATGCGTGGGCAGGCACACGCGGTCAATGAGTTCATTACTAAGTCAGAGCTTAAATCATTCATCAAGATATTCCCATCGATCCTAGTGAGGCTTGGCGAGCTACGGTGACCCCACTTAAGGGGCTAGTGGTTGGGCTTGAAGCGTTGTGTTTTTGGCTGTTCGAGTTCCTGGAACACTAGCCTCGATCCCTTAGTTTGATTTAGTACGGGCGTTAACTCGTTCGTGGTGGTGTGCGTGTTGCGTGGGGTTGCGGCTTCGCTTGCGGTGGTGCTGGCGGTGCTCGCGTTAGTGTCCGCGGCGGCCTACGCTAACCCTATACCGTCGCCTACGGTGGTTCTGAAGCATGAGTACATCTACATGACGTTTAGGCAGGGGCCCGGTGCTGACCGCGTCACTGTCACTGTTACGGGGATATACCCGTTCCGTAATGTTGGGTTTAAGGAGCTCGACATGTACTTCCCGGTGCCTCCTGAGGCGGTGAGTAATGGTGAGGCCTGGGTCAGGGTTGACGGGCACTTAGTTAAGTATGAGGTGGTTAGTGAGGGTGAGGTCGAGGTTCCGGGCGGGGGTGTTAAGCGTTTTAAGTATGACTCGGTGCTCGGCGCGCTACCTATGCTTAAGTGGCGCGTTAAGTTTAACGGGAGCCTCAAGGACTTCACGGTTAACGTGACCTACAGGTACGTGATTAAGCCTACGGAGGTTGAGGTTCCGTGCAACTGCCCGCCCTGCTGCCCGCCCCGTAAGGTGGGTGTGTTCGTGTTTAGGACAATATACGCGATGGCTACGGGGAGGTTCTACTACGTGTACTCTAAGAGGGTGGTGGCGGACGTGACGCTGAGGTTCGTTGGGTCAAGGTTGATGGGTGCGCCGATAAACATTAGCCTAGTGCCGGCACCCATGGGGAGCGAGGGCTTCACTAAGGTCGTCCTGCCCCCAGGAACTATTGGTGGGGGGAACGACACCGCGACTATCCACCTAGTTATTGGGAGCGACCTCTTCAAGGGCATGAGGAGGGACTTACTGGTGGAGTTCCAGATGCCCATCCACGTACCCACAACAACGCCTCCCGGGGGGTGGGGAGGCGGTCACGGAGCGGCCACAGTCACCGTGACTAAGACGGTCGCGCAGCAGACCGTAACAATAACCGTGACTAAGACCGTGACGATACATTCCGGGGGAGGTAACGCAGGAACCAACACCTCAAGCACGCCCGCGGGCCCGGGATCCCTGGCCACCCCATCATCAGCCACGAGGGAGTGCCCACCCTCTACGAGTGTGTGGTACGCGTCATTAATCCTAGTTCTGGCGGTTCTAGCCCTGTGCGTGGTGGCGCTGGCCCTAGTGTTCAGGGGTCGGAAATGACTTAACGCGTGCCTCAAGAGGAAGGTTAATAAATGTTTTTCGTAATTAAATACGGGTAATTGAACATGTCTTCTCACAATACGGTGTTCGTTGATAGGGAAGCTGAATTAGCGACCCTTACGAGGCACTGGGGTGAGGGAGGCTTCAAGCTACTCATAGTGTATGGTAGGAGACGCGTCGGCAAGACCAGGCTACTAAGGGAGTTCTGCTCAGCTAAGGACGTGGAGTGCGTGTTCTACGTCTCCGTCCCGCAACCGGAAGCAACGGCTAGGGACGAGCTCATCGACGCCATCAGTAGGTCGCTAGGTGTTAGGGTTACGGGGAGGGACGTGGTGGAGGTTATTGAGGGCTTATCACGCGTGCTTAGGGACTCCGGACGGAGGGCGGCCCTAGTTCTAGATGAGTTTCAGTACATGGCTACGAGCTCTCCCGGGTTGATGGGGAGGCTTCAGAGGTCGGTTGATGAGGTGCTGAGCAGGGATTCCTCATTAATGCTCATACTGTGCGGCTCCGCGGTGTCGTTTATGGAGGCGGAGCTCCTAGGTTACAAGTCCCCGCTCTACGGGAGGAGGTCAGCGTCGATGAAGTTAAGGCCGTTAAACCCGGTGAAGGTAGCTGGGTTCTACCCGGGCTGGTCTTTTAAGGAAGTTATGGAGGCTTACGGCGTGCTTGGGGGGACGCCGGCGTACCATAGGTTCTTTAACCCACGCAGGGACTTAAGGAGTAATATCCTCGAGAACATGCTCACTCAGGGCTCATACCTCCTTGACGAGGCGTTTAACCTACTGAGGCAGGAGGTGAGGGAACCTAGGACGTACTTCACGATACTCTCAGGCATTGCTGCCGGGGTACTAAGCCCTGCGAAGCTAGCCGCTATGGCTGGCGTGGACTCAAGAACCATGGGTAAGTACGTGTCCTTGCTCGAGGATCTGGACATAGTGCGTAGGGTGGCCCCGCTGGGGAGGCGTAAGCCCGTGCAGGTGAGGTTCGCCGACAACTACTTCAGGTTCTGGTTCAGTTTCGTGAAGCCCTACCAGGGCCTCATAGAGGCCGGGTTAGGTGAGGAAGTACTTAAGGTCATTGAGGGGAGGTGGGATCAGTACATGGGCTTAGTGCTTGAGGACGCGATTAGGGAGATCGTGCCGGAGCTACGCGCGGCTAACGTGGTTAAGGTGCTCCCCACGAAGTACGGTAGGTGGTGGCGTAAGGGCGAGGAAATAGACCTAGTGGTTGTGGGGGATGGTGAAGCGCAGTTCGTTGAGGTTAAGTGGGGATCCCTTACAGCTAGGGATGTTAGGAAGGTTCTGGATAACTTAAGGGTGAAGTCCATGAAAACAGGGATTAATTTCAGGCGCGCTCACTACACGTTAATAGCTGGTGAGGTGAGGGGTGAGGCATCGCTGGAAAAAGATGAGAGTGTTTACGACCTAGGTGACCTGGGTAAGCTCCTCAACGTGGGTTCGGGGAAGCGCTGAGTGCCTCGGGAGGCTTTAAGCCCTCCTGACGCCTGACCTGACCTGCCTTACCTTACTCATGAGCTTCCTAACCCTTTCAGGGTCTACGGGGTTCTGCGTTATTCCCCCTACCTTGAAGTACGTGCCGACTATGGCGCCGTCCGCGACGCTTAAGAGTTCCTCGACGTTCCCCGGGTTCAGGCCGGAGCCTATCAGCACGGGCCTTCCGGGCGCTGCCTTCTTGGCCCTCACCACGTCCTCCCTTGTCGGGGGCTTGCCGGTCATCGTGCCGGTCACTATTAGCGCGTCCGCCATGTAGAAGTCCGCCCACGTGGCGTGGGTCTCAATATCTATTCCCGGGAATACTACGGAGTGCTTCTTCACGATGTCGCAGAAGAACCTAATGTCCCACGCGTGCAGCAGCTTCCTAAGCCTCATTAAGTCGGCGGCGTTCCCGTGGTCGAACTCGCCGGTGTCCCACACTGCCGCGCCCGTGTACAGGCACACCCTAATGAACTTCGCGCCGGCGGCCTTAGCTATCCCCAACGCGACCCTACCCCCGTTATGTATGACGGTGATGCCTGCCGGCACGTTAACCTCCTTAATAACCTCCCTAGCCGCGACGGCGTGCGCCGCTATCTCCTCGGGAGGTATTCTCGAGGCGCCTGAGTAGTAGGGGAGGTCCCACATGTTCTCAACTATTATGCCGTCAACCCCGCCCTCAACCAACGCCTTAGCGTCCCTCAACGCGGCCTCGATGATCTCGTCCATGCCCCACCCCTCGTAGGCCGGTGAGCCGGGGAGGGGCATTAGGTGAACCATTCCTATGATGGGTTTCTCAACCCCGAAGAGCTCCTCCATGCTCTGGAGGCGCCTCGAGTAGAAGTTCCTTGCCCACTCAGGGATTAAGTCGCTTAAGCTGAACGTCCCTCCCATCCTTCCCGCAACCTCACTCCTTATACTGGGGCGACGCGGTTTTATCCTTACCCCACCAACCACATCAATAACCCCTTCGCGATCCCCGCACGCCCCGCACTCAAGGTGAGTGCTCATCGCCTCCCTATGAGTAACTCACCGCTGCGTGCGTGCCTACCCGACCCTGATGATTGCCTTATAGCGTCCCCTAACCTCCCGGAACTCCTCCGGCCCATAGATGTGTATATCTACCGGGTAATCCATGGGGAGCCCGTAACACGTTACGGCCTTATCACGCACTATTATGGCTAACCTGACCCTATCCCTGAGGGTTTGAGGGGCGTTAGGTGTGACCAGCACGAAGTCTATGTCGCTCAACGCCGTCAGCCTACCCTCCGCCGCACCCCCAACCACGTACACCTGCGTGTCCGGGCCGAGAACCTCCTTAGCGGCCTTAGCAACGCTACCTGCGTACCGGCGCCAGCTCAGGAGCCTGCAGAACCTCCTCACCATGTACCTATCCTCTACCTCCTGAGACAACCCCCTCCACCCTCCTCAACAAGCTAATTAACTTCTCAGCGGTGTCGATGCATTCCCTCCCATCGCCCTCGGTGTACTCCACGTACCCGTACCTCCCCCTGTAATATGACTCCTCAAGGAACCACACGCTCCGCCTGTGGGTTGAGGTGAAGTTAGCTAGCTCTTCAGCCACGCCCTTAAAGCCCTCCCTTAAAGCGCTGTAGAGCCTCTCAAGGAGCTCCGATAGCCTGTGGGCTCGAGGGGCGACCCCGCATAGCCTTAGTAGCAGGTACTTAACGTACAGCTGCGTTGCCTGCTCAGCCTCGAAACACGCGAGGTCATACTCCCCCCTGCCGAACCTCCACTTAGCTCCCTCAAGCATTGAGATAGCCCTCCCACGCAGGATGCCGGCGTTGATGCCGCTCGACAACTCCACTACCGTTACAGACTACGGCAACGCATTATTTGACTTTACCGTGCATGCGTCACCGCCAAAGGTGCTGAGGTAATGGATTTATTCCCTCCCCGCGAGTCGTACTTGGTGAGTAAATATGCTCTACGTCGGCCACGTGAGGGGCGGTGTCGAGTTCGCGGCTAAGTTCCCTTACCCCGTAGGCATAGTGACGTTCATGGTGTTCCCCGAGTTCCTGAGGACTGATGAGGGCTTCGCGGACAAGGTTAAGGTGCTGGTCGAGGACCCCTTCTTCGACCTCCTCGAGATAGGCCCCATAGGGGATCACGAGTGGGGCAAGTTCATGAACGTGGTCAAGGCCTCGGGCAGGGACGTTAAGGTCGCCGTAGGCCTCCAGCCCGAGGTCCTCGTTAGGAAGTTCAACCCCAACGCCCTCAACGAGGAGGAGAGGAGGAGGGCTGAGGAGGTGCTGGTTAAGGACACGGAGATAGCTGGTAAGCGCGGCGTTAAGGCGGTGGCCCTCTGCTCCGGCCCCAACGTGGATGGGCCGGAGAGGGGGAAGGCTAGGGAGGCCCTCATAAAGACACTCTCCGCCATGGCGGCTAAGGCCGCCGAGTACGGGGCTAACGTGTATGTCGAGACATTCGACTACTCCTGGGACAAGAAGCGCCTCCTAGGCCCCATAGGCTTCTCGGCCAAGGTGATCGAGGACGTGAGGGCGTTAGGGCATAAGAACGTGTGGCTCATGTGGGACCTCAGCCACGCCCCAATGCTCGGCGAGAAGCCTGAGGACCTGAAGCCCTACGCCGACCTCCTAGGCCACATACACGTCGGGTGCACGAAGAAGGTCGAGGACAAGCTCCTCGACTGGCACCCAGGCTTCTACAGGCCCGGAGCGATAAACACTGAGAAGGAGCTGGCGGAGCTACTGAAGGTGTTGCACGACATCAAGTACTCCGGCGCCGTGAGCTTCGAGGTCAAGCCCGAGGAAGGACAGCACCCCATGGAGGTAGTTAACACAGCTAAGGCCGTCCTCATAAGGGCCTACCAGCTATTCTTAGACGGGGTCTAAAACAACTCCTTTTCAATTAACCCACAACCTTAGGCACGAGGCACGATTTTAATGCTCAGCAGTAACGCTGGCCTACTCGAGTCGAGGGCTGAGCTCGACGCTGAGAACTACGTTGTGAGGAAGTACTGCAGGGCGAGGAGGTTCTCAGTAGTCATCAGTGATGAGGTGCTGGCAAGCTAGTCGCTAGGCAGGGTTGATGAGCTCTGCCTTCCTCATGCAATGTTTTTATCCTTCATGGAGATTTGATTAGTAGTGCATCATACTGGGTTAGGTGGGAGTCATGCCTAGGAGGTACTTGGGTGCGGTGCCTCACCTGGCCGTCGGGATCAGGTTACCTGACATTGTGGCGCCGCCCGTGATTAAGGCCTTCAAGCTCGGGGACATGGTCGGCACGCTCATGCTGTCCTACCACAGGGAGACAGCGCCGACGGACGTCATTAAGTCGGGTAAGCACGTGCTCCTAGGGCATACGGGCACGTCGATAAGCGAGTACATCGGTAAGGCCTCCAAGTACGCGGACGAGTTAAGCGCCGTCATACAGGTGGAGGCCGACCACGTATCCCTAATGTCGAGCCCTGAGCGCGCGATAAAGAGGATAACCGGTGGGGGCTTCGAGTACGGGTTGAGCGAGGAGGAGATCAAGGAGTCGCTCAGCTACATCGAGAGGGAGTTTAAGGAGGTTAGGGAGGCGGGTGGCGTGGACTTCGTCACCATAGACACGTGCGAGTTAATAGACCTGAGCGTCGACGCGAAGAGTAAGGAGGACTTAATGGCGATGTATGAGGAGAGGGTTGACGAGGACGATAGGAGGGCGTTAAGGCGTGAGTACGTTGGCAGGACGTTCAGGTTCTTCCTGAGTAGCGGGAGGGCCATCGAGGTTAGGTACAGGGAGGAGGACGTGGTTAGGTTAGCTCTTAAGTTCCTGCGTAGCGTGAAGTACGTTAAGGTGGTTAGAGACATAGCGGCCAAGTACTTGGAGGACAGGCCCTTCGGCATCGAGGTAGCCCTCGACGAGGTGCCGCAGCCAACGAGGCCGGAGGAACTCCTCTTCTACTTAAGGGAGTTGAGGAGGGTCGGCGTGGACGCGGACTTCATAGCCCCCAACGTCGGGTTCAGGAAGCGTGAGGACTTCGACGGTAACCTAGCGGAGCTCGCTGCCAGGGTGGAGGTGCTTGACACCATAGCGAAGGCGAACGGCGCCCTCCTATCCTTCCACTCCGGGAGCGGGGCGCACCCATACAGCGATAAGGGGTTAGGGACCTGGGCAGTGTTAAGGGAGGTTACGGACGGCCTACTAAAGTATAAGGTCTCAGGGGTCTTCATCCAGCTACTGCTTGAGGTCATGGCGTCCTTCCCACCCGACAGCAAGCCAAGGCAGCTCTACGAGGAAATATACGACAAAGTCATAGAGGTAGTCAAGCAGCACGTCGAATCAAAAACAGGGCTATACTCACCACACCTCGAGAGAATGCTCAGAGACTACGAAGCAGCAACAATGAAGGACCCAAGCAAGAAGTACGACCCACGAGCCGACATCCTCAGACACTACTTCTTCATCTTCCAAGCAGTAATGGACGGAAAAGGAAGAAGATACCTAAGAGAAGAGGTACTCAACCTCTACCAAAGCAACGAAGACCTCAAAAGGAAATACGAAAAGGAAGCAACAGCCCTAACCCTAAGAATAGCATGGAAACTCGGACTAACAGGCAACTACATAAAATACCTAGCCTAACAACACAGCAACATTTTATAAAATGGCGCACCACATCCACGGTCAAGGCCACCACCCACAAACCCCAGAAAAGACACCAAATACACAAGTGACTGCCAAGCTTAACAACACATCCCCAGCACTACCGACATTAGCAAGGAAACACCACCTTTTCAATTAAGAAAAGACATAGTGAAATTAGAAGGAAACTTGGCTTTCAATTCATTCTGCATTGATACTTGCAATATTGATGCACGGTACAGCGATACGTCAGTGGGCCTTTCAATTCATTCTGCATTGATACCACTAAACGTAGTGGGAGGTGATTGAGTGATGATTAACTTTCAATTCATTCTGCATTGATACTCATGAGCATCTCCTTAAGCTCCTTTATCTCCTTCTCTCTTTCAATTCATTCTGCATTGATACAGGCCTTAAGCGCTTGGGCTAGGGGCCTAATGACTGACTTTCAATTCATTCTGCATTGATACGTACTTAGTCACCTTAGCCGTTAGTGCCTGCGCGTTAGGCTTTCAATTCATTCTTGTTTGATACGCTAAGGCTGGAATGTGTGGCTAATATTGAAGAAATAATCTTTCAATTCATTCTTGTTTGATACATAGTGAATGTTTGGAGTATTGTGCTGAAAGTTATCTAGCTTTCAATTCATTCTTGTTTGATACCGCTAACAAGAGAGTACATTAACGGCTACATAACTCTCTTTCAATTCATTCTTGTTTGATACGCGTAAGGACAGGGATAG
>Ga0256833_1001034_pt1 | contig 20984 bp, 19 predicted proteins | sample 356284metaG_FD_190535 | JGI IMG/M metagenome (GOLD analysis project Ga0256833, IMG submission 190535) | Hydrothermal vent microbial communities from Mid Atlantic Ridge, Atlantic Ocean - 356-284 | ecosystem: Environmental > Aquatic > Marine > Hydrothermal vents | place: Atlantic Ocean: Mid... | reverse complement strand
AAAACTCCTCAATAATTTCTCCGTCTTTTAAAACAATTGTTCTCTCGCTTTCTTTGCCAATCTCCATTTCATGGGTAACAAGGACAATGGTTTTTCCCTCTTCGTGAATTCTATGAAATAAAGAAAGTATCTCGTATGTTGTTTTTGAATCAAGGTTGCCTGTGGGCTCATCTGCAAGGATAATTGATGGCTCGTTTACAAGTGCCCTTGCAATTGCAACTCTCTGCCTCTGTCCCCCCGACAATTGATTTGGTTTATGCTTCATTCTGTCTGCTATACCCATTTTTTCAAGGTAATATTCAACAATCTCCTTTCTCCTCTTTTTTGGTACCCCTGCATAGATTAAGGGAGTTTCAACATTTTCAAAAGCGGTTAACCCTTTAATGAGATTGAATGTTTGAAAAACAAAACCTATTTCTTTATTTCTTATTTTAGATGCCTCTTCGTCACTTAAAGAGGATACATCTCTCCCCTTTAACAGGTACTTTCCTCCGGTCGGGCTGTCGAGAATTCCGAGAATGTTCATCAAAGTTGATTTACCAGAGCCACTTGCCCCCATTATCCCCAGAAATTCCCCCTCTTTTATTTCAAGGCTTAACCCATTGATGGCGTTTACCGTTGTATCGCCCATTTTATAGATTTTATAAATTTTCTCTAATTTTATCAGTAAGTTATCATTCATTTTTAAACTTGACTTTATCCCCGTCCTTCAAGGTTTTTAAAACCCTGTACGGGCCAGTAATCACTGTTTCTCCCTCTTTCAAACCATCTTTCACTTCAACAAAAAAATCATTGGAAATACCTGTTTTTACAAAAACCTTTTTTGCAATGTTGTTTACAACCTTAAAGCAGTACTCCTTCCCTTTTTCATCTTTTCTTACCGCCTCAATGGGTATAACAGGTGTGTTTTTGCTCTCTTTAACAACTATCTCTGCCCTTCCGCTCATACCGGGTTTTAACCTCTCATCTTTTTTGATAAAGTCTATTTTTACCTTGAATAATGAAATATCTCTCCCCTGAGGCTTTTCTGCTGATTCAGATATACTCTTTACCCTTCCCTTAAAGACTTTACCCTCAAAAGAGTCAAGATAAATATCTGCATTCATTCCCCTTTTTAGTGAAACAGCATCAACCTCGTTTACTTCCACCTCAAGTTCAAGTTTGTTCATATCGCTTAACACCATAATAATCGAGCCAGGGTTGTTAATTGTTCCCTGAATAACCTGCTCTCCAACTTCCTTTTTCAAACTGGTTATCTTTCCGTCAATTGGCGCCACAATCCTTGTTTTTGAAAGGTTTTCCATAGCATTGTTCAGGTTTGATTCAGTCTGTTTAAGATAAAATTTCTGTTGCTCAACAGAGAGTCTTTTATTGTTAAACTGATTGGACGCTTTCTCAAATTCATCTTTTGAAATAATACCGGAATCAAAAAGCTTTTTCTTTCTTTCAAATTCTTTTTTAGCCTGGGAAAGTTCTATTTCCAATTGCTCAAGAACAAGATTCTGTCTTTTAAGTTCTGCCTTTAACCTTGAAACATCGTTTTTAAGGTTTCTATCGTCTATTTTGCACAAAAGCTCCCCTTTTTTAACAAAGTCACCCTCTTTTACCGGCAACTCAATAATCCTTCCCATTATCTCTGACATAATGGTAACCGTTTTGACAGGCTTCACAGTACCTGTACCTGAAACCGTTTCTCCAAGGTCTTTTACAACAACCTTCTTAACCTTTACAAATTTTCCTTTGTCTCTATTTTTAAGTGCCCCTGCAACCACAAACACAACAATGAGCACTATCAAAATCAGATACTTTTTCATCTTTCTCCCTTGAAAATTTTTAAACCATTAAAACAGCAAACCCTATCAATAAAATATATGGCACAAATACGGTTAACATTGATTTTACAAGACTTTCTTCTGTGAAAATATGAAACCCTATCCCTAAAAGAGAAACAAACCAGAGTGAAAATACATCTATTTTTGAAAAAAGGGTGTAAAGTTTCCTGCCAGCATTTTCAAAGGAGAAGTAGTAAGCAAGGGTTGAAGGCATCAAGTCTTGAAGAGAGGATGTTCTAAAATCTGTTATAAACAGAATGATCAGTAAAATCAATGAAGAGATAAAGAAAACAAAATAAGAATTTCCAGCAATAACCATAGCATCTTTAAAGCTTAAATCAGAGGTGAAGATCTTTGCCATTGTAAAAAGGTAAAGAGAGATAATCAAAAGATAAATAAAAGAACCAATTACTGCCCCCCCGGTCATAAAGTACTTACCTGTTTTAGCCTGCATATCAATAATTTTATCCATTTGTTTTTTCGGAATATTATCCATTTTGCCGCTTCTTTCAAGTTGCTGTGTTACAACATACTTAAAATCCACATTGAAAGAATAGTATGCAATTGCCCCTGTTGAAACAATGACAGTTAGCAAAAAAGCAGGCCAGAAAGTTTTTTTCTCTCGCAATTTTTTAAATCCATTGAAAGGCGAAACAATTGTTTCAAAGGCAAGTTTTAAGGATTCCATTTAAACCTCCCGGAAAAAACTTTATTTATTATTACGAAATTAAAAAAAATTTGTTCTTGTTATTAAAAATATTATTTTAAAAAAACTTTAAAAAGATAGCCCCAAAAAAGCCTCGTAAAAAAATACTTAACCCGATTACAATCCACGGAGTTACAATTTGAGGACAACAAATATCAAAAATAGCCATTAGAGCAATTAAAAAGTGGAAAGCATAAGCGTATGCTTTGGCAATAAGGGATTGTTCTCTCTCATCAGCCCCTTTTCTTATAAAAACATGCAATCCTATAAAAACAAGAAAAATCATTCCTAAATCATCAAAATACAAAGTAAAAACAAAAATTAATAATCCTGTTATAATGTCAATATAGTTATGGGTTTGTAAACTATTTCTTAAACTATCTTTTAATCCCATTGTTAATCCTCCTTCTCATCAAAATTAAATATATCTTCAACTTTTGCATTAAAAACCCTTGCCATTTTCAGAGCAATAACTACAGAGGGAACATACTTTCCCTTTTCAATGGAATTTATTGTCTGCCTTGATACTCCTATTTTTTGTGCCAATTCTTCCTGTGTTAAATTGTGAATAGCCCTAAAAATTTTAATTTTATTTTTTAACATAGTATCTCCTATAAAAACACCTAACACCTAACATAATATATATAAAGCATACATTACATTTTATCAAGTATATTTTACATTTTTTCAAATAAACTTTACAAAAGGAAAAATAAAAAAACCGGGATTATAATATCCCGGCAGAATGTATTAGATTATTCTATAAATTACATCTTTCCAATGAGTTTTAGCCTTGTCATTGCTCTCATCAAAGCTGCCCTTGCCCTCTCCATATCAGTGTGTTCATCAGGGTGCTCAAGCCTCTGTTTTGCTCTTTTCAAAGCCTCCATTGCCCTTTCCGCATCGATCTCTTCAGGCAATTCCGCTGTTCTGCAAAGCATTGTAACTTTATGAGGCAAAACTTCAACAAAACCGCCGGTTACTGCCAGTTTCTTTTTTTCACCGGTTATATCCGTAAAACTTAATATACCTATTCCAAGTTTGGCAAAGTATGGAGTGTGCAGTGGCAATGCCTGCATTTCGCCCTCATAGGCAGGTATTGTAACCTCTTTAACCTCAACTTCAAAGACACTTTTTTCAGGTGTAACAAGACTGAAATGCATTGTTTCAGCCATTTTTTTATCCTTCTCTTCTTAGTTTTTCCGCTTTTTCAATAGCCTCTTCAATTGTACCAACCATGTAAAAAGCCTGTTCAGGAAGGTCGTCATGTTTTCCTTCAACAATTTCCCTGAAGCCTTTTATGGTATCCTCTAATTTCACATATTTACCGGGGATTCCTGTGAACTGCTCTGCAACATGGAATGGCTGAGAGAGGAATCTCTGAATCTTCCTTGCCCTTGAAACAGTGAGTTTGTCCTCTTCGGACAGTTCATCAATACCGAGAATTGCGATAATATCCTGCAAATCTTTGTACCTTTGCAATATCTGTTGAACAGCCCTTGCAACCCTGTAATGCTCTTCTCCGATAATTCTCGGGTCAAGTATCCTTGATGTTGATTCAAGCGGGTCAACAGCAGGGTAAATTCCAAGCTCCGCAATAGGCCTTGAAAGGTTGGTTGTTGCATCAAGGTGAGCAAATGTTGTTGCAGGTGCAGGGTCAGTGTAGTCATCCGCAGGGACATAGATAGCCTGAACAGATGTAATTGAACCGTTTTTGGTTGATGTGATCCTTTCCTGTAATTCTCCCATCTCAGTTGCAAGGGTCGGCTGATAACCAACAGCAGACGGCATTCTTCCAAGAAGTGCCGAAACCTCTGAGCCTGCCTGAGTAAAACGGAATATGTTGTCAATAAATAGCAAAACATCCTGATTTTGAACATCCCTGAAGTACTCCGCAACTGTCAATGCAGTAAGCCCTACCCTCAATCTTGCTCCAGGAGGCTCTGTCATCTGACCGTAAACAAGAGCGGTTTTTGAAAGAACGCCCGATTCCTTCATCTCAAAGTAAAGGTCGTTTCCTTCCCTTGTTCTTTCACCGACACCGCCAAAAACAGAGTATCCGCCGTGCTCCATTGCGATGTTGTGTATCAACTCCATAATCAAAACCGTTTTACCAACACCGGCACCGCCGAAAAGTCCTGTTTTTCCGCCTTTAACATAAGGCTCAAGAAGGTCAATTACCTTGATTCCTGTTTCAAGCATTACTGTTTCGGTGCTCTGGTCTTCGTAAGAGGGTGCAGGTCTATGGATTGGCCATCTTTCTTTTGCTTTAACAGGACCCTCTTCATCAACTGGCTCTCCTATAACATTGAGAATTCTTCCCAATATCTCTTCGCCAACAGGCACTGATATGGGGCTGCCCGTATCTTCAGCTTCTGCTCCTCTTATTAAACCGTCGGTTGGTTGCATTGATACGCACCTAACCCTGTTTTCACCAAGGTGCTGTTGAACTTCTGCAATAATATCAAGGTCAACATTTGTTTCTTTATCACTGTGCTTAATTCTAATTGCATTGTAAATTTCAGGCAAGTGTCCGTCAAACTCAACATCAATTACAGGCCCGATTACCTGAATAACCTTCCCTTTATTCATCAATTCCTCCAAAAATTAATTTTTCACTTCTGCGCCGCTTACAACCTCAATTATTTCTTTGGTGATAGCGGCCTGTCTTATTTTGTTCATTGTTAATGTAAGTTTGTCTATCATCTCTGTTGCATTGTTGGTTGCAGCATCCATTGCAGTCATTCTTGCTGCAAACTCAGCAGCGTTGGATTCAATAAGTATTCTGTAAACCTGAGTTTTTATATGTAAAGGCAACAGGTCATCCAAAACTTCTTCCATTGAAGGTTCAAAAATATGTTCAACAAGAGGTTCGTCCTCTTTTTCAAAAGTAAATTCACCGTGTTCAATTGGAAGTAATTTTTCAACAACAAGGTTCTGTTGAAGAACAGATTTAAACTCATTGTAAACAAAGTATATTGCATCGTACCTTTTTTCAACAAAGTCTTCCAAAAGCTCAATTGCAATCTTTTCCGCAACAGTTGAATCAAATTTATTGAATAAACCAACAACTGTTCTATCTTTTTTGTCCCATTTCTTTTTGAAGTACTCGGCACCCTTTCTTCCGACAAAATCAAGGTATATTTCTTTATTTTCTTTATGCTCTTTAAGAAAAGCCAGAGCCTTTTTTATTACATTGGCATTGAAGGCTCCGCAAAGGCCCCTGTCGGCAGTTACAACAACAAGTTTAATCTTCTTTTCTTCCCTTGTTTCAAGGAGTGGATGGGTTTTGATGTCGATCCTGGATGCAATGTGCTGGATTGTTTCCTGCAATTTCCTTGCATAAGGCCTTGCATTGTAAACCCTTTCCTGGGCTTTTTTCATTTTAGCGGCAGCTACCAGTTTCATTGCTCTGGTTATCTGCCTTGTATTTTTAACACTTTTTATTCGTCGCCTTAATATGTGTATGGCAGCCATAATCAATTCCCGCTAACAAATTCTTTTTTAAATTCCTCAATTGCTTTGTTCATTTTTTCCTTTAATTCGTCGTTCAGGTCTTTTTTCTCAACTATCTCTGTAAAGATTTCAGGATAATTATTCTCCACAAACCTGTACAATCCATCCTCAAAGTCTTTCACCTTTTCAAGGGGTAAATCATCAAGGTAACCGTTTGTTCCTGCATAGATTATTACAATCTGTTTTTCAACAGGCAATGGTGAATATTGTGGCTGTTTGAGTATTTCAACAAGCCTTGCGCCCCTTGTTAACTGCTTTTGTGTTGCTGCATCAAGGTCTGAACCAAACTGCGCAAATGCTGCAAGTTCCCTGTACTGTGCAAGGTCAAGCCTTAATGTTCCAGCAACCCTTTTCATTGCTTTTATCTGGGCAGAACCACCAACCCTCGAAACCGAAAGGCCAACATTAACAGCAGGCCTTACACCTGAATGGAAGAGGTCTGTTTCAAGGTATATCTGACCGTCTGTAATTGAAATAACATTTGTTGGAATGTAAGCTGAAACATCACCTGCCTGGGTTTCAATTATAGGTAATGCTGTGAGTGAACCAGCACCTCTCTCATCGGATAACTTTGCAGCCCTTTCAAGGAGTCTTGAGTGAAGGTAAAAAACATCTCCAGGATAGGCTTCTCTTCCCGGTGGTCTCCTTAAAAGAAGTGAGATCTCTCTGTATGCAGCAGCGTGTTTTGACAGATCATCATAAACTATTAAAACATGCTGACCTTTGTGCATAAAGTATTCACCCATTGCACACCCTGCGTAAGGGGCAAGGTAAAGCAACGGTGCGGGCTCTGACGCTGATGCAGAAACCACAATTGTGTAATCCATTGCACCTTCTTCTTCAAGTTTTTTCACAACCTGAGCAACGGTTGATTGTTTCTGTCCTATTGCAACATATATACAGATCACATCCTGTCCTCTTTGATTTATTATTGTGTCTATGGCAACAGCGGTTTTACCTGTCTTTCTATCACCAATAATCAATTCCCTCTGCCCTCTTCCAATAGGGATCATTGAGTCTATCGCTTTTAATCCAGTCTGAAGAGGCTCGTGTACAGATTTTCTCTCAATAATTCCAGGGGCTATCCTTTCAACAGGATAGTATCCATCATTTTTAATTGGTCCTTTGTCATCAAGTGGTTCACCAAGGGGGTTAACAACCCTGCCTATTAGTGCTTCTCCCACCGGCACGGATAGAATTCTTTTTGTTCTGTTTACCTCATCTCCTTCCTTAACCAGAGATGACTCACCAAACAAAACAACTCCGACGCTGTCTTCTTCAAGGTTAAAAACCATTCCATAAAGTTTGTTTCTCGGGAAAAAAACAAGCTCCCCCGCCATTGCTTTTTCAAGCCCATAGATCCTGGCTATACCATCACCAACAGAGATGACAGAACCAACTTCAGCCAGATTGACTTCAACTTCAATACCTTCCAATTGTTTGACAAGGATCTTACTGATTTCTTCAGCCTTAAGCGTCATTTACAACTCCCCTGTAAGTTTTTCTTTTATTTTTAATATGTTTGTTTTTATACTTCCATCAATAACAAGACTTCCCATCCTTGCAATTGCACCACCAATTATGTCTTTATCAACTTTAACTTTTAATTTAACCTTTTTACCGCTCTTTTTCTCAAACGCTTTAACAAATTTTTTCTCTGTTTCAGTCGTAAGTTTTTTGGGAACTGTTAAATCCACTTCAACAATTCCAAGCTTACGATATAAGTACTCCTTAGTCGGTTTTTTTAAATATTGCAAAACTCTGAATCTGTTGTTTTTTACCACTTTCAATAAAAAGGAAGCGTATTTATCTTCAAGTTTTATCTCTTCTAAAAAACTTGATAGCCTATCAAATTTGTCCTGCTTTGATATGGAAGGGTTCAAAAAGAAGCGATATGAAGTTTCGTGCAAAAGGGCATCCACAATCACAAAGATTCTATCAAAGACCTTTTCTGGATCTTTCTCCCGGGAAATTATCTCTGCAAGGGCTTTTGCGTACCTGTTTACAACACCTTTTTCTATCAATTATCCCTCCAGTTCTGAAAAGTATTTTTCCATACTTTTATCAATATCACTTTCGGTAATTGCAGATTTTACCATTTCTTCCGCCCTTTGAGAGGCAAGTTCTGCCATATACCTTTTTAATTCCAGTTTTGCTGCATTAAGTTTATTCTCAACTTCAAGTTCTGCAAGTTTTTTTATTTTATCAGCCTCTTCTTTAGCCTTTTGCAATATTTTTTCTTTTTCTTTTAACGCAATTTGTTCAGTCCTTTTTAAAATATCTTCAATTTCGTTTTTTAAACCATTCATTCTATCTTCAATCTCTTTCAATCTCTCTGCCGATTCCTTTTCCTTTTCATCCGCTTCTTTAAGTTTCTTTAACAGTTCAGATCTTTTTGTCTTAATAACCTCTTTTACAGGAGATTTCAGAAAATAATAGAGAACATAGACAAAAACAATAACATTGAACACATGACCGATAAACAAAACGGTGGGAGACCAGAAGGAACCCCCTTCAGATCCAAAAGAAACAGCACAAAAGAGCAAAAATGGAAATATTTTAAACCCCTTTTTCATGCCAAATCCCTTCCAATTACTTTTTTAGCAATGTTTTTTGCAATCCCTTCAACATAATTTTTTGCATTTTCAACTTCTGTCTTTAAAGTATTTTCAATTTCTAATAGACGTTTATCAAGAAATTCCTTTGCCGTTTTTTTCGCCTCTTCTTCAATTTTTTCCTTTTCGTTTTTTGCACTTTCTATCAATTTTTCTCTCAAAGATATTGCATCCATTCTTGCCTTTTTTATTTCTTGCTCGTACTGTAATAATTTGTCGCGATAGTATTCTTCCACTTCTTTAAACCTGTTCTCGGCACTCTTAATTCTGTCATCCCTTTCTTCCATTATTCTCACATAGGGAGAAATGTAAAACTTTTTTAAGATCAAATAAAAAATAATGAAAATAAAAGCAATAATAAGAAAGGATCCGTTGATCTGCATAGGTCCAGGCAAAGTTTTTATAAAACTCTCCATAACAACCCCACAAAATTTTAGTCAATTAAAATTATCACAATGTGAAGAATTTATCAACCACCAATTTATTAATTTTATCTTACCGGTATTGTTATAGGGATCCATGTTTTTACTGGGATGCCCTCTTTCATAGGCGGTGTAAACTTCCACTTCTTAACTGCCGAAACTATCCTCTTTTCAGCAAGTCGCGAATGAGGGGTAACCGGCCTGATCTTTCTAATAACCTTTACCTCCTCAACACTTCCATCAACACCAACAAGTACCATTATCAAAACCTTGGCTCCCCTTGGAAGTCTCCAGCTTGGGCTTAAAACAATTTTCTCTTTATAAACAGGTTTTGGGATTGCATCAAGTGACTCTATAGCAACAACCGTTCCGTAAAGTTTTTTTCTCTTTTCCTCTTCTTTTCTTTGCTCTTCTAACTTTTTTCTCCTTTCTTCCTCTTCCTTTTTCTTTTTCAAAGCAAGAAGTTGCTTCTTTTTTGCTTCCATATCCTGCTTTTTTTTCAATTCAGCAAGTTTCTTTTGTTTTAATAGCATCTCTTTTCTTTTTCTCTCCTCTTCAATTCTCTTTTTCTCTTCCTCTATTTTCTTAAGTTCCGCCAATTGCTTTTTTCTTTCCTCTTCCATTTTTTGTTTCAAAAACTCTTTTGCTTTTTTGTCAGCAAGTTTTTCAGCTTCTTTTAACGCCTCCTGCATTCTTAGTTCCATCTGTTTCTTCAATTCTTCAATTTCTTTTTCTTTTTGCATTTCAAGCATCTTCTTTTTCTTTATCTCTTCTTCAATCCTTTTTCTTTCAGCAAGCAGTCTCTTTTCTTTCTCTTTACTCTGCCAGTAATAGTAACCTCCAACAGCTCCAACAGCAATTATTATAAAAACAATAACCGCTATAATTACCGGTGACATTTTCTTTTCTATAACCCTTGTTTCTCCAAAGTATCCGGCATAGGTTGCACTTCTTTCGATCTCAAGCTTCTTTGCAAGTTCCTCGCTTACATCCCTGTACAGGGAGTGCATAAAAAATGCGAGGTTAAATGTTGTGGGAGAATAATCCCCTGAAAAAATCAGATCATCAAGAACCTCGTTTAATTCTTTTATGGTTGCAAAACCACCGGTGAGACACCTGAAAAGAAGAGTTTTGATATCCTCCGGCAATGGCTCATCTCCAAAAGAAGAAGATGCCAATGTTGCCTCATTGAGTTTTTTTCTTGTATCAGGCAAAACACCTTCTTCCTCTATAAATGGTTTTCCTGTTAACAATTGATAAATGATACAGCCTATCGAAAAGATGTCAGCCTGCTCTCCTGCTTTTTCTCCACTCAACACATCGGGATGAATGTATGGTATATAATCTTTCTTTAAAGCAGGATTATTTTTCAACAGTTCAACCATGTGGGGGGCAAGTGCAATATCATAAAGTTTTAGATCCCCTTCAAAAGATATGTTAATAGAGTAAGGGGTTACAAAACCAAAATCGTATCCTTTTGAATAAACTGTTGTTAATGCAGCCGACAGTTTACTTGCTATAAGCAAAACATGATCTATTGAAAAAGGAAAACCCTCATCCTTGCTTTTTTCTACAATGTTATTTAAAAACTGACCCTCAACAAACTCACATACAATATACCCTGTATTTTCTATTTTTTTTGCATCAATAACACTGGCAACAAGAGGGTCCGAAAAAGCCTTTACTTTACGGGTAGTGCTAATAACCTCATTTATAAACCTCGGGATTCCATTCAAATCTGATTTAAATTTTTTGATGTACACAAAATCTTTAAACTGTCCTTCCTCTGTTGTAATAATGCCTCTGAACACTTCAGATAAACTGTCTTCCTTAATTTTTTCCGAAACAATGTAATTGTCTAAAACCTGTAAATCAGCCATACATTCTCCCCCTTCAAAAATAACAATTTACTATTTAAATTAACTGAAGTTGCTTAAAAAATCAAGAGCAATATTAAATAATTTTACAGATTTTAAAGGTTTTTTGTTACATTTTGTTACAAAACAATAACAATGTTGAAACAATAACAGTTTAAATTTATACTGTAACAAATGTTATGGAGGTGAACAATGAAAAGAGTTCTGGCTATTTTTACAATCTTTGCCATCTTCAGTTTAACAACTTTCTCTATGCCCGGGATGGCTCACAGGGGACATGAAGGGTTTATGAAAACCATGATGTTTTTCAAAATGGTCAAGGAAAACAGGGAAAAACTGAATCTTACCCCAGATCAAAACAGTAAACTTGACAGAATTTTGAGGGATGTTGAAAATTACACAGCGTCTTTAAAAGAAGAAAAGGGAAAAATGAACTTTCTTGACAATTTCGTTCAGGACAGTTTTGACCCTTTTAAATTTGAGGAGGAAAAAAAGAAGAAAAAAGAGGAGATCAGAAACTTTTACCTTTCAAAGATAAAGGCTATCCACAATCTATTAACAAAAAAACAGAGGGAAAAATTGGTTTCAATTATTAAAGAAAAGGTGAAAAAGATTAGAAAAAGAAGGATAATGAAAATGAAGAACTTGAGGAGAAAAAGGAGATGGTCATCAAAAAATCGGAGAGAGATGAAAAGATAAAGGTTCTAATAATTGATGATGATGAAAAGTTGAACAAACTCCTTTTATCATTACTTAAAAATTACGGGTTTGAGGTAATAACCGCCTCAAACCCTTTTTCCGGTATTGAGACAATAAAAAAAGAACAAATAAACATTGTGCTTTTAGATGTAATGATGCCGGAGATAGACGGGTTTGAAGTTTTGAAAAGAATAAGGGAATTTTCAAATATACCGGTTATTATGCTTACCGCAAGGGGTGAGGTCCCGAGCAGGATACTGGGACTGGAATTGGGTGCAGATGATTATGTTCCAAAACCATTTGATATTGGTGAACTTGCAGCAAGAATAAAAGCGGTTACCAAAAGAGGGGGAAACTTCTCTGCAAAAAACAAAAAGTTAAAAACAGATTCAGGACTTGAAATAGATACCCAAAGCATGGTGGTTTTTCTGAATGGAGAAAAATTAAAATTAACCACCCTTGAATATCAACTACTCCTGCTTTTCATTAAAAAAAAAGGAAGAGTTCTCACCCGGGACAATTTAATGGAAGAGTTAAAGGGTTACGAGTGGAATGTTTATGATAGGTCAATTGATATTCTGGTAAGCAGATTGAGGGCAAAACTCAAAGACAATCCAAAAGACCCCGTGTTTATAAAAACGGTAAGGGGTATTGGATATCTTTTTGTGGGATAATATGCTAAAAAAACTATACTTTTCTATTCTCACAATCCTGTTTATTCTGATACTTACAATTGTTTCTTTTTTCTTCTACACAGGTTATTTAAAAAAAGAATCTATAAAAAAAGAAAGATTAACATTTTACAGAATCCAGCAGGAATTAAAACCTTTTATAAAAACATACAATAATCTCAATGACAAACAGATACTCTTCCTTAAAAACCTCTCAAAAAATTACAATGTGGACATTGTTGCAAATTTTAATAACATGGAATTTTCAACAAACCGGAAATTGAATTTTAAAGATATCAGAACCCTGTACATAAAAAAGTGGTTTAGAAAAAAAAGGACCAAATATCTTTTTTTTAAAGATCATTTTTTCCCAGAGGTTAAAACCTGCTTGCTCTTTAAAAAGGGGAATCATAAGTCATTTGCAGGGATAGAGCTCTCTTATGGTAACAACAGCATCGCCATAATTGAAAAAAACAATTTTAATACACTTTTTTTCCCTTTTAGTCTTTTGATTATTTTTGCTTTTTTCTCACTAATACTCTTTTTTGCCATTAAAAAGATATATGTTGAACCTCTTTCAAAACTGGAAAAGGCCATAAAAGAAATAGAAGAGAATATTGACTCGCCTTTCATTTTTCAGGTACCTTCCGATGGTACACAAAGTCTTTTTAAAGCATTGAACAATTTAAAGAAAAAGATTGTTCATGAGATCAACACCAAAGAGGAGATGATAAGAGATCTATCCCACGATATAAAAACCCCTCTCACAAGATTAAAACTCGCAGCAGAGTTTATTAAAGATAAAAGCCTAAAAGAAAGTATTATTGAAAATATCAATGAAATTGATCAACTGACCAATTCCATTCTGTTAACTGCCGTGTTTTCAAAAAAAAGATGCTCAACAAGATTAATAGATGTTGTGGAGAAAGTAAAAGAGCAGTACAGTGAAATTCAATTTATTTTTGAAATAGAAGAAGATCTTGAAATACCTCTATGTGAAGAGGATTTAAAGAGAATTTTCAATAATTTAATCGACAATTCAATTAAGTATGCAGATATAGAAAAAGGAATCACAATAACCGGAGGGAAAAGCAAAGGGTTAATTTTGATCGAGTATATTGATTGCAACACAAAGGGAGAAAAACCGGACCTCAACAGATTATTTGATTACTTTTATAAAAAAGACCCTTCAAGAAACAAAGAAAAGGATAGTGGTTTTGGGCTCGGTCTTTCAATTATAAAAAAAATAGTTGAAAGTAACAATGGTAGAATTGAAGCAACTTATTCAAATTGCAATGGGTTAAAATTTTCCATATCATTTTTTACAAAAACTAAAAACAACTGAACTCCATGTTATTTAACATCTCCATGGTATTTTTAACTTCCATAATAAGTGTTTCAAATACCTCATTTACAGAGGGCACATCATCTATCAATCCTGCAACCTGCCCTGCCTCAATCTCTCCGTTTTCGGTATCCCCGTCAAAGATTGCCCTTTTTGCTGCATTTTCTCCAATTACCTTTTTAAACTCTTCAACATCCGCACACCTTTTTTCCATCTCCTCTATCTTTACCGTAAGAGAGTTTTTTACAAGCCTTACCGGGATTATTGACTTCAAATAAAGCATGGTATCTGTATCCCTGGCATTTACAAGTGCCTTTTTATAATTTTCGTGAGCTGAAGACTCAATTGTTGCTGCAAACCTTGTTCCTATCTGAACACCGTCTGCCCCAAGAGCAAACGCAGCCACAATACCCTGCCCTGTTGCAATACCCCCTGCTGCAATAACCGGTATTTTCACCATTTTCTTTGTCTGGGGAATTAAAACAAATGTGGTCAATTCGTCCCTGCCGTTATGTCCCCCAGCCTCAAAACCTTCAACAACAACTGCATCAACACCTGCATCCTCACACTTTTTTGCAAGGGTTGGGGTTGATGTTACATGCACCACAATACATCCTTTTTCTTTTAAATAACCGGTAAACTTTTTAGGCGAACCTGCTGACATAAAAAATATTCTCACCCCTTCTTCCAGTGAAACCCTGACCTGATCTTCGGAATACTTTGAGAAAATAGGGATATTAACCCCGAAAGGCTTATCAGTCAATGTTTTTGCTTTTTTTATGTGCTCCCTTAAAAGATCGGGTTTCATTGAGCCTGCACCAAGCAAACCCAGCCCCCCTGCATTTGACACGGCAGCGGCAAGTTTTGCCCCTGAAACCCACACCATTCCACCCTGAATTACGGGATATTTGATTCCAAAAAGTTTGCATACCCTGTTTTCCATAACTTCACTCCTAAAGATCAGATATTGGTGATTCGTGAGAATGCTCCATTAAAAATCTTTTTCTTGCAAAAGTAACAAAATCATGCCTTGTTATAATCCCTGCAATCTTCATATCATTGTCAACAACAGGGATCTCTTCAAGGTCGTAAAAATCAAACAACTCCTGAGCCTCCGAAAGGTCATCATCTATTTTAAGGAAATAGAAATTATCCTGCTTCACATCATCGACAATTACAAGTTGCCAGATCCCTTCCTCAAACATAAAAGACCTGATGTCATTCAGGGTTATCATTCCGACAACCTTATTGTTCTCATCAACAACAGGGAAACTCATATACGGGGATTCCTTAATCAATTCAACAAGCTGGCCAAGTGTCATTGAGCGATTTACAGTGACAAAGTCTTTTTGCATTATTTCTGAGGATTTTGTTGATTTCAAAAACGAAACCTCTTTTGCATACTCAAGAGGGATCTTATTTTTTTTGAAGAACCTTGTATCAAGGGATTCCTGCTCAAAAGCCATAGAAACAATGGTGCCAATGATTGAAGCAAGCATAATGGGAAGAATAACCTGATAGTTTGATGTTAACTCAAGCAATAAAAATATGGCTGTAAGAGGGGCATGGGTTGACGCTGCAAGGAAAGCCCCCATTGCAACCACTGCATAGGCACCAGGTTCAATTAAAAGGTGGGGAAACATTGCATGGTATATTGAACCAAAAAATGCCCCAAGAACAGCACCTATAAAAAGAGATGGTGCAAATAGACCGCCGCTTCCACCTGACCCAAGAGTTATGTCGGTTGCAAATATCTTTAAAATAAGCAGAAAAAACAAAAAGATAACGGTAAATCTGGATTGAGAAAAGTAGATAATCTCGTGTATTACATTGTACCCGTCACTTAGCACTTCCGGCATAAAAAAACCCATAACACCGACCATAAGTGCCCCGATTATCAATTTAACCCGCCAGTTTACCTTTGCAGCCTCAAAGTAATCCTCTATTGCAAAGAAACTTTTTTTGTAAAACGCCGCAAACATTCCAACAAATATGCCAAGCAACCCGTACAGAGGAAGTTGATAAATTGACTCAAAAAGATAGGGAGGGGGTTTAAAAATAGATTCCTGCCCTAAAAACACTCTTGTAAATGTAGTTGATGCAACCGAGGATATTACGAATAGTGAGAATGTGTTTAATTTCATCTCCCCCATAAAAACAATCTCTTCAGCGAACAAAACCCCTGTTATGGGAGCATTGAAGGTTGCGGCAATTCCCCCTGCAACACCACAACCAACAAGTATCTGCCTTCTCTTCCCCTTTAAATTCAACCTTTTTGAAAGAAAGGAGCCAATTACACCCCCGATTACCGCAATAGGTCCCTCTCTCCCTGCCGAGCCACCTGACCCAATGCAAATGGAAGAGGCAAAAAGTGCGGAAAAGAACCTTCTAAAATCCACATCTCCCATTTTTAAGTGCACTTCTGCAATAAAGCGGGGAAAAGCATACCCTCCTGTTATCCCTTTCAATACCTGGTATATGGGTATAAGGGCAATAGAGCCCAATACAGGTATAAAAACGATAAAAATACCGTAAACACCGCCTCTGTCTATGTGGAAAATCCTGTTTCCGACAAAATTGAAAAAGAAGAAATGTGCCGCTTTTGTGAAAGTAACAAGGAGAAAGTTTCCCACTCCACTTAAAAACCCAACAATGGCTGCAATCAACAGAAAATATGTGGTTGTGCTTCTGGAAAACCTGTAATACAGCCTCTTTACCATTGAACCCCTCTTTCCCCTTTGTCCAGCATTAGATTATAACTCTATTTAACGGATTTTAAAAAACTTTATCGTTCAAAGAGAGAATTTTTAAATCTGCAAGTGCAATTGCAGTCATTGCTTCAACTATAACAGGCATTCTCAAAGCAATACAGGAATCGTGCCGGCCTTTAATCATTAAAGTTTCCTGTTTTCCTGTTTTTAAATTAACAGTTTTCTGGGGTTTGAAAATGGTGGCTGTGGGCCTCACTGCAACCCTGAAAACTATTGGATTTCCGTTTGTAATACCCCCATTTATCCCACCTGAGTTGTTTGTTGCAGTTTTGCCGTCAATATCAACAATCTCGTCGTTGTACTCGCTTCCCCTCATCTCTGCGCATTTGAAACCGGCACCAAACTCAATACCCTTAATCCCCGGGATTGAAAAAATCAGATGAGAAATTACACTTTCAACGGAATCAAAAAAAGGCTCCCCCAAACCAACAACGACATTTTCACAGACACATTCGACAATCCCGCCAATTGAATCCCCCTCTTTTGCAATCTTCTCAACAATGTCCTGGTAATCATTTTGCCCCCCAACTGAAACAATCCGTGCATTTACATCTATTGGCTTAATTATTTTTTTAGCAATAACTCCGGCAGCAACAATTCCAGCGGTTAATCTCCCTGAAAAATGCCCTCCACCTCTAAAATCATTGAACCCCCGGTACTTTTTATAAGTAACAAAATCAGAATGAGAGGGTCTTGGCAAACTTTCAATTTCTTTGTAATGCTTTGATTTAACATCCCTGTTTTCAAACCTTATCAAAATAGGTGCACCGGTTGTATATCCATTAAAAACACCGCTTTCAATAAACGGATAATCGTCTTCAACCCTTTTGGTTGTCCCCTTTCTTCCCGGTTTTCTTCTCTTTAAATCTTCAAAAAAATCCTCTTTTTCCAGTCTAATCCCGGCAGGACAGCCGTCAACAACAACTGCAATTGAGTTTCCATGTGACTCCCCTGTAATAGTTACCCTGAAAATCCTGCCAAATGTATTCATAAATCCTTTCTCTCAATATGCTTTTTCAGGTATTCACCTGTGTAAGACTTTTTATATTTTACCAGTTCTTCCGGTGTTCCGCAAAAAACAACCTCTCCCCCCTTTTCTCCCCCTTCAGGGCCAAGGTCAACAATGTAATCTGCACACATTATTACATCAAGATTGTGTTCAATGACTATAATGGTATTCCCCGCATTTCTTAAAGCAAACAAAACATCAAGGAGTTTTTTGACATCGTCAAAATGGAGCCCCGTTGTCGGTTCGTCAAGAATATAAAGGGTTTTCCCTGTGCTTCTCTTTGACAACTCTTTAGAGAGTTTTATTCTCTGAGCCTCTCCACCGCTTAAAGTTGTAGCAGGCTGTCCTAATTTCAAATAACCAAGCCCGACATCGTTCAATGTTTTCAATTTGTTTTTGATAGACGGTATATTTTCAAAGAAAGTTAACGCCTCTTCAACCGTCATATCAAGCACATCCGCTATAGCTTTACCCTTATAGGTTATTTCAAGGGTTTCTCTGTTAAATCGCTTTCCCTTACATGCCTCACAGGTTATGTAAACATCCGGGAGAAAGTGCATTTCAATCTTGATCAAACCGTCACCCTGGCACTTTTCACACCTTCCCCCTTTAACATTGAAACTGAATCTGCCGGGCTTATACCCTCTTGCCCTTGCAAGCTCTGTTTTTGAAAAAAGTTCTCTAATGTAGGTGAAAACCCCGGTGTATGTTGCAGGGTTTGATCGCGGAGTCCTTCCAATTGGAGACTGGTCAATAATTATAAGCCTGTCAAAAACAGAATAATTCTCAATGGATTTCAATCCAAGCCCCTTAATGCTTTTGCCTCTCAATAGCCTCCCCATTGCCTTTGACAGAACCTCGTAAACAAGGGTGCTCTTTCCACTTCCAGAAACACCTGTGACAACGGTTAACAATCCGACAGGGAAGGAAACATCTATTGATTTTAAATTGTGTTTTTTTGCCCCTTTCACTGTGAAGAATTTTCCGGCCTTTTTCCTTTCAGGTGGGGTTATTTTCATCTCCCCTGACAGATACCTGCCTGTAATGCTTTTTTTGCTTTTAAAAAGCCATTTAACACTTCCGTTGTAAACAACCTCTCCCCCGTGCTCTCCCGCACCAGGCCCTAAATCTATCACAAAATCCGCATTCAAAATTGTATCTTCATCGTGTTCCACAACTATAACCGTGTTTCCAAGATCCCTCATCCCCTTCAAGGTTGAGATAAGTTTGTCGTTGTCTCTCTGGTGCAATCCGATTGATGGCTCGTCTAAAACATAGATAACCCCTGTTAACTTTGAGCCTATTTGAGTTGCAAGCCTTATCCTCTGACTCTCCCCTCCGCTTAAACTCCCGGCAGTCCTGTCAAGGGTTAAGTAGCCAAGTCCGACATTGTTTAAAAATGTAAGCCTGTCAACAATCTCCCTTAACACTCTGTCTGCTATAACCTTTTGCTTTTCCGAAAGAGGAAGGTGTTTAAACACCTTTAACGCCTCTTCCACGGAGAGTTTTGTGTATTCAATAATATTTTTTCCGTTTATATAAACAGAGAGAAATTCAGGTTTCAGCCTCATACCCTTACAGGACGGGCAAACCCTGTCAGAGGTGTATTTATTTAATTCTTCCTTTATATAAAGAGAAGATGTGCTGTCAAATCTCTCTTTTAAATAGGGGATAACCCCTTTGTAATTAATAGAGTACGAGTACCTTCCATAGTGCATCCTTACAGGTTTATCGTATCCGTAAAGTATAATCTTTTGTATATGTTGAGGTAAATTCTTAAACTTTTCATTTAAGTTAAAAAGGAGTTCAAAGGATAAAGCCTTTAAAACCCCTCCCCTCATTTTTAAATCAGGGTTTCTGAAAGGAATTATTGCCCCCTCTTTAATTGACAGATCCTCATCAATAATAAGGTCTTCGTCAAATTCTTTCAAAACCCCGAGGCCATGACAGGTCGGGCAAGCTCCGTAAGGTGAATTAAATGAAAAACTCCTTGGCTGAATCTCGGGAATACTTACCCCGCAATCGGGGCAGGCAAAGTGCTCCGAAAAAAGCTCAACTTTATCTTCACTGTGGTTATAAATTTCCACAAGCCCGTCTGAAAGTTTTAATGCAAGTTCAACGCTGTCTGCAATTCTGCTTCTGCTTTCCTTTGAAACCTTTACCCTGTCAATTACAAGGCTGATAGTATGCTTTTTATTTTTGTCAAGAGAGGGAAACTCCTCAAGGTAAACAAGTTCACCGTCAACATAGGCTTTTGTAAAACCCTTTTGAATATAAGCCTGGGCAAAACTTTTATATTCTCCCTTTTTTCCTCTCACTATTGGAGAACAGATTGTCAGCCTTGTTCCCTCTTTTAAATGAGAAAGTTTCTCTGCTATCTCGGAAGCGCTCTGTCTTTCAATGGGTTTTCCGCACTTAAAACAATGAGGCTCCCCAGCCCTGGCAAACAGCACCCTTAAATAATCGTAAATCTCTGTAACAGTGGCAACTGTTGAGCGTGGATTTCTGTGGGTTGTTTTTTGCTCAATTGATATTGCGGGAGAAAGACCCTCAATTAAATCAACATCAGGCTTTTCCATCTGCTCAAGAAACTGCCTTGCGTATGCAGAAAGAGACTCCACATACCTTCTCTGTCCCTCTGCGTAAATTGTGTCAAATGCAAGGGAAGATTTACCTGAGCCTGAAAGCCCTGTTATAACCACAAGTTTGTTTTTCGGGATTTCAAGGTTAATACTTTTAAGGTTATGATTCCTTGCTCCCTTTATTACAATTTTATTCTTCATATTTCAACAAGCCTGCTATTCAATCAAGTTTGCAATAGCCCTGCTCCACAACTTTTTCATCTCCAATATTTCAGAGTCAATGAGTTTTTCTCCATCTATTTTAACGATTCCCCTGTTTTCTTTCGTTTTTCCTGATAAAAAGAGATTAAGGTTAAAGTATTTGCAGAGATTCTCAAAATCTTCAACCTTTTCTTCTTTTACTCCCGCAATTACAACATTTTTGCTTTCGCCAAAAAGGAGAAAATCCTTTCTCAAGCTGCTTGATTTCAAATCAACCTCAAACCCAACACCCTCTTTAAAAGCCATTTCAAAAAGGGACACTGCAATTCCACCTTCTGATACATCGTTAGCACATTCAACAAGCCTTAAATCAGAGCACTTTTCCAAAAACTCCACCAATCTTTTGGTTTCTTCTATATCAATTTCAGGGCATTTGCCAGCAACCTTTCCGGCAACCAATTTCAAATACTCGCTTCCTCCAACTTCTCCCTTCAATTCCCCTATTACAAAAATATTCAACCCTTCTTCTTTGAAGTGAGAATAAATCCTTTTATCTATATCCTCAATCAGGCCAACCATACCTATTGTCGGTGTCGGGAATATTCCAACCCCTTTTGTTTCATTGTAAAAACTAACATTGCCAGATACAACCGGGGTGTTTAAAACCTTACAGGCCTCACTCATTCCTTCAATTGCTTTAACAAACTGGTACATTATCTCTTCCTTTTCAGGGTTTCC